>VFQM010000066.1_pt1 | contig 130275 bp, 137 predicted proteins | sample 3512391 | NCBI WGS metagenome assembly VFQM01 (sample SAMN10412369, study PRJNA504923) | tailings metagenome | isolation source: Replicate 1 from Balatoc abandoned mine | place: Philippines
TTTAATGACCAATTCCGGTCTGTGGGACCTTTTTAGTCATTCCGCATTTGTGTCTGTTATTGGCCGATTTCATCCACTTAGTGTTTAACTGGTTTTTTGCCTAACTTCCTCTGCAGCGTCCTGCGATGCATGTTCAGCGCCCGCGCAGTGGCGGAGATGTTGCCGTCGTGTTCGGCGAGCACGCGCTGGATGTGTTCCCATTCCAGGCGATCTACTGAGAGCGGTTGTTCGGCGATGGGGAGGTCGGGGTTGGGCTGGTCGCTTTGCAGGGCGGAGAGGATTTCGGCGACGCCGGCAGGCTTGGGCAGGTAGTTGGTGGCGCCGAGCTTGGTGGCTTCGACGGCGGTCTGGATGCTGGCGTAGCCGGTGAGCATGAGGATGCGCATGGCGGGGTTTAACGCCTTCAGTTGCGGGATCAGCGCGAGGCTGGTTTCGCCTTCGAGTTTCAGATCCAGCACGGCAGCGGCGAAGCGTTGATCCTTTGCCAGCGCGAGGGCGTCGGCGCTGTTGCGGGCGACGTGCACGTCGAGCTTGTGCGCCGCCAGCGATTTCGCCAGCACGCGGGCGAAGACTTCGTCGTCTTCCACGATCAATAGCGGGGAAAGCGCCACGCTCATCATTTGTTCAACTCCGGCTGTACTGGACGGCTCGGCGCTGCCTGCAGGCTGCGCAGCGGCAGCCACACCGACACGCAGGCGCCGCCGCGTTCGCGCTCGGACAGCGTGACGTGGCCGCCGAGGTTTTCGATGCTGGCGTTGCTGAGGAACAGGCCGAGGCCGAGCCCACCCTTGCTGGAGCGGCCGGGCTCGGCCATGGCGCGCAGGGCCGGCGCGGGGCCGGGGCCGTTGTCGAGAATGTCGATGCGCAGGCCGCCGTCGGCGATCCTGCCTTCGATGCGCACGGTGCCGGGCGCGGCGTCGGCGGCGTTGTTCAAGAGGTTGATGAGCGACTGGCTGAGGCTCGCCGGCGGCTGGATGGACGGCGCGTTTTTCTCATCGGTCCAGGCGGCTTCGACTTCGACGGCGGGACGCAGCAGGCGCCATTCCTCGGCCAGGCGCATGAGGTAGGTGTCGGCGGCAACGGACTCGCCGGCGGCGGACTGCGCGCTGCGCGAAAGCTCGTGCAGCAGGGTGCGGCAGCGTTCGATCTGCGTGCGCATCAGTGCCAGGTCTTCGCGGTTCTTGTCGTCGGCGTCGGCGAGCAGGCTTTCGTTCAGCAGGGCCAGGGTGTTGAGCGGCGTGCCGAGTTCGTGCGCAGCGCCGGCGGCGGTCAGCGCCACTGCCACCACCTGCTCGTTGCGCAGGTTTTCCTCGCGGAAGGCGGCGAGCTCGCGCTCGCGCTCGGCGATCTGGGTGCGCAGCTTGAGCACCATGAACACCACCACCACGACGCTGGCGGCAAAGGTGAACCACATGCCGGAAACGTGCAGGTAGAAGGCCTTTTCCGGCGGGATGTTGAGCGGCACGTTGACGTAGGCGACCAGGCTGTAGGCGCCGATGGAGAGCGCACCGGCGAGCCAGGCAGTCGCCGCCGGCAGCAGCAGCGCGGCCATCACCACCGGCAGCAGCAAGAGCGAGACGAAGGGATTGGCCCAGCCGCCGGTATACAGCAGCAGCACGGTGAGGCCGGCCAGGTCGGCCAGCAGGTGCATGAGGATTTCCGGCGCGCGCGCCGGCGCAGGCTGGCGCAGGCGCAGGGCGGTGAAGGCGTTCAGCGCCGCCAGCAGCAGCAGGGTGGCGCCCATGGCCAGCCACGGCAGCCTGACGCCGATGGACCACTCGGACCACAGCATCAGCAGCAGCAATCCGGCGAGCATGAAATTCCTCAGCCAGAACAGCCGGCCCAGCGGGCTGGCGTGCATCCGGGGGGCGGCGGCTTGTGCGGTCATGCCGGCATTTTACTTGGGCTTGGGCCGCGCCGGTTCGGCAAGGGGCGGGTGCGACAAAACGCCGCTGGTTTGCGGGTCAGCCGGAGACGGGCCCGAAGCTGCTGTCCTGCCAGCCCGGGCCGTGGGCATCCTTGTCCAGCAGGTGCGCGAGGGCGGCGCGCAGGCGCGCGGGCCGCACCGGCTTGTGCATGATCTTGTAGCCGGCGTCGCCGATGCGCTGCATGGTGTCCGGCGCGGTGTCGCCGGTCAGTATCAGCACCGGCAGGTCGGCGCCGTAGGCCGCGCGGAAGCGGCGCGCCACTTCGATGCCGTCGACGTTGTCGGCGAGGCTGTAGTCGGTGATGAGGAAATCCGGTGCGGCGCCGATCTCGCCGAGCTGCGCGAGCGCGTCCTCTGCGCTGCGCCCGGTGACGATGCCCACGCCCCAGGTCTTGAACAGGCTTTCCATGGCGCGCAGGATCGAGGCTTCGTCGTCCACCACCACGGCGAGCCGCTGCTGCAGGCTGGCCGCAACCGCCAGCGCGGGCGCTTCCGCTTGCGAGATATGCTGGGTGGAGCCGAGCGGAACCTCCAGTTCGAATACCGAGCCATGGCCCACGCGCGAGCGCACCCCGATGCGCAGGCCGAGCAGGCTGGCCGTGCGCGAGACGATGGCAAGGCCGAGCCCGAGGCCTTTTTCGCGGTCGCGCTCCGGATTGTTGAGCTGCACGAACTCCTCGAAAATGTTTTCGAGCGCGCTTTCTGGAATGCCGATGCCCGTGTCCCAGACCTGGATCAGCAGGCTGCTGCCGCGCTTGCGGCCGGCGACGACGACGCGGCCGTCTGGTGTGTAGCGCAGCGCGTTGGAGACGAGGTTGATGAGGATGCGTTCGAGCAGCACCGGGTCGGTGTGAAGTATCCAGCTGGTCGGCCTGACGCTGAGCTTCAGCCCCTTGGCCGCGGCCGGCCCTTCGAACTGCTGGCGGATGTGGTCGAACAGCTGGCTGGCAGGAAAGTGCCGCTTGCGCACTTCGATGGTGCCCGCATCCAGGCGCGAAACGTCGAGCAGGGCGTTGAGCAGGGTTTCCAGCGAGGAGATCGAACTGGAGATCTGCGCAGCCAGGGTTTTCAGCTCGCTGCTGTTCACGCGCTGCTTGAGTGCCTCGCCGAAAAGGCCCAGTGCGTGCAGCGGCTGGCGCAGGTCGTGGCTGGCCGAAGCGAAGAAGCGCGATTTCGCCGTGTTGGCGCGCTCGGCTTCCTCCTTCTTGGCGGCGAGGTCGGAGGTGGCGTGAATGATGCGCACCTGCAGTTCGTCCTCATGCGCCTGCAGCGATTCGGCCATGCGGTTGATGCCATCCTCGAGCACGCCCAGTTCGGTGGAGGGGTCGGCCTCGACGCGAATCTGCAGGTTGCCGCCGGCGATGCGGTCGACCGCCTGCGAAACATGCTGGATGCGGCGCGTCAGGCGGGTGGACAGGCGCCAGGCGAGAAAGGCCGTGAGCAGCGCGGAAATGATGATCAGGCTTGCCGCCGTCAGCAGCGCCCGACGCTGGGTGGTCTGCAGGGGTTCCGTGCTGGTGGCGGCGATGGCGTAGCCGATGATGAGGGCGGGCGCAGCCGGGGCGATGGCCGACATGTCGCTGTTGCCGTGGGTGCGCGGCATCAGGATCGGATGCGCGGCCATCCAGGCGCCGGGAATTTCGGCGATCGTGCCGGCTGCGGGCACGGCCGGCATCGACCGGAGGTCGGCTGTGCCGGCGCAATGGCGGGTGGAACCCTCGGCGTTCTGGATGCAGGTGAACAGGAGGTTTTGCTGCACGCGCTCCTGCTCGGCGGTTCGCTGCAGCAGGCCGGCATCGCCGCTGATCAGGGCGTACTGGCTGGCTGCCGCCATGTGACGGGCGGCGCTCAGCAAGTCGGCGCGTGCATTGTCTTCGGCCGCGGCCAGTGTCTGCTGGAGCAGCAGCATGGTCAGAACGCCCGCCGTCAGCAGCGAGGGAACCAGGGCGATGACGAGGATGCGGGTGCGAATGCTCTGCCGCCAGAACAGCGAGCCCAGCCCTCCGGCGTCGCGCGCGGTCCGGGCGGAGCGTTCGAGCGTGTGCTGCAGCATGGGCGGGCCGTTCAGACGCCGGCCATGTTGAGGCCGAAACGCTGGGCGGCGACCGCGGCTTCGGTGCGGTTGGTCACGCCGAGGGCCTTGAAGATCGCCGCCACGTGGATTTTCACCGTGCCCTCCGAGAGATCGAGCTCGCGCGCGATGATCTTGTTGGTCTTGCCCTGCAGCAGTAGTTTCAGCACTTCCAACTGGCGGTGAGTCAGGCGGATGCCCTGCCTGGAAAGCGGCATCAGGCTGACGCGGTCATCGGGATGCTCGTCGCCGTCGAGGATGGGCGGGACGTAGATGCCGCCATCGAGGACCCGGATCAGGGCATCGAGCATTTCCTGGCTGGGCGAGGATTTCAGCACGTAGCCGAGCGCGCCGGAGGCGAGGGCGCGGCGCGCGTCGGCGCGCGATTCCGAGGCGGTCATGATGACCAGCGGCGTGTCCGGAAACTGGTTCCTGAACTCGGCGATGCCCTCGTGCCCGCCCATGCCGGGCATGTACAGATCAGCGAGCACCAGGTCGAGGTCGGGATGGGCGGCTGCCTCGGCGAACAGCGAGGGGTAGTCGTGCGCATCGACGATGCGGACATCCTCGCCCAGCAGCATCAAGACGTGCTTGACGCCTTCGCGGAACAGCGGATGGTCGTCGGCCAGCAAAATTTTCATCGGCTTGTGCGGAGCTTTCCGGTTGGCCGGAAAGGCTTGGATTCAAGGCTTCCAGAGTCTACCTTGTCAGCGATGTCTTGAAAAATCCCCGCATCCGGTGCGTGCGCGCAAGCGGCAAAAAACGGGACGACTATAACTTTAGTTATATATGCAAACCCGGAACGCCTCCGTATGATGAATTCGTGGGCTGGCCTTGTCGGACCGCCCAACGGTTCTCCGCAGCGAGGTAACGCAAGCCGTTTCCTCCAGTTTAGCCGGGCGGTTCTCCGCCCGGCTTCTTTTTGCCCGCAGACGGCACATGTCTCCATTATCATGCCTTTTTGGCCGCATTCGTGCCGGCCGCGGCCTGCGTGTCTTGCCGGGAAAAGACTGCGCCAGAAGAAAGACCGAGAATGAACGACAAGCCTGATTTGACCGAAACCATGCTGGCCTCCGAATGGATGTGCCAGGGCCGGCTGCTCAAGGCGCGCTGCGATACCGTGCGCCTGCCCAACGGCCATACCTCGACGCGAGAGTTCCTCGTCCACCCCGGCGCGGCGGTGATCCTGCCGGTGTTCGAAAACGGCGACGTGCTGCTCGAGCGCCAGCACCGCTATCCTTGCGGGCGCGATTTCATCGAAGTGCCGGCCGGCAAGCTGGACCCGGACGAAACCCCGGCATTCTGCGCCCAGCGGGAGCTGATCGAGGAAACCGGCTATCGCGCCGGCAAAATGCAGTTCCTGTTCGAGTTCTATCCGGCCATCGGCTATTGCGACGAGAAGATGTTCTTCTTCCTCGCGCAGGACCTCGAGCACGTCGGCCACGAGCGCGACGACGACGAATTCCTCGAAATCCTGCGCGTGCCCTTCGACGAGGCCATGCACATGATCCGCCGCGGCGAAATCTGCGAGACCAAGACCACCACCGCGCTGTTCTGGTGGGACAAGGTGCGCAGCGGGGCGTGGCAGGTTTAGGCGCCTGCGGGCAGCAGCTTCATTGACCGCAGAGTTCGCAGAGCATGCAGAGTTAAGGCAACGCTCCCTCCGCGAACTCCGCGGTTAAAACAGCACGACACTCAGGCGAGGTTGGGCGCCAACCATTTCTCCGCGGTTTCGACGTCCCAGCCCTTGCGGCGCGCATAGTCTTCGAGCTGGTCGCGGCCGATCTTGGCCACGGCGAAGTACTGGCTCTGCGGGTGGCTGAAGTAGAAGCCGCTTACCGCCGACGCCGGCCACATGGCAAAGCTGTCGGTGAGGATGATGCCGGCATTCTCCGTGGCCTTGAGCATTTCGAACAGCGGGCCCTTCTCGGTGTGCTCCGGGCAGGCCGGGTAGCCGGGCGCCGGGCGGATGCCGCGGTATTCCTCGTTGATGATCTGTTCGTTACTCAGGTTCTCATTGCTGGAGAAGCCCCAGAACTCGGTGCGCACGCGCTGGTGCAGGCGCTCGGCGAAGGCTTCGGCGAGGCGGTCGGCCAGCGCCTTGAACAGGATGGCGTTGTAGTCGTCGTTGGCCTTCTCGAACTCGGCGAGTTTCTCGTCGAAGCGGCCGCCGCCGGTGGTGACGGCGAAGGCGCCGATGTAGTCCTTCACGCCGGCATCCCTGGGCGCGATGAAGTCGGCGAGGCACAGGTTGGGCCGGTCCAGCGGTTTTTCCATCTGCTGGCGCAGGTTGTGCCAGGTCATCAGCTTTTCACTGCGCGACTCGTCGGCGTAGATCTCGATATCGTCCGAATCGACGGTGTTGGCCGGGAACAGTCCGAACACGCCGGAGGCCGACAGCCATTTCTCGTTGATGATGCGGTTGAGCATTTCCTGCGCGTCGTCGAACAGCTTGCGCGCTTCCTCGCCCACCACCTCGTCGTTGAGGATCTTGGGGTAGCGGCCTGCCAGCTCCCAGGTCTGGAAGAAGGGCGTCCAGTCGATGCTGGCGGCGATCTCGGCGAGGCTGTAGTCGCGGAACACCTGAATGCCGAGCTGGCGCGGCACCGGCGGCGTGTAAGCGTTCCAGTCGGTCTTGACGCCGCGCTCGCGCGCGGTCTCAATTGGCAGCAGTTTCCTGGCTTCGCCGCGGCCGGCATGCTGCTCGCGGATTCTGGCGTAGTCGGCCTTGATCTCGGCGACGTAGGCCGCGCTCAGGTCTCGTGACAGCAGCGAGGTGGCGACGCCGACGGCGCGCGAAGCGTCCGGCACCCACACCACCGGCTTGTCGTAATTGGGCTCGATCTTGACCGCGGTGTGGGCGCGGCTGGTGGTGGCGCCGCCGATCAGCAGCGGCTGTTTCATGCCGCGCCGCTTCATTTCCTTGGCGACGTTGGCCATTTCCTCCAGCGACGGCGTGATCAGGCCAGAGAGGCCGACGATGTCGGCGCCTTCCTTTTCGGCGGTGTCGAGAATCCTGTCCGTCGGCACCATGACGCCGAGGTCGATGACCTCGAAGTTGTTGCACTGCAGCACCACGCCGACGATGTTCTTGCCGATGTCGTGCACGTCGCCCTTGACCGTGGCCATGACGATCTTGCCGTTGTTCTGCGCGTCGCCGGCGGCCTTGGTGGCCTCGATATAAGGCATGAGGTGGGCGACCGCCTGCTTCATCACGCGCGCCGACTTCACCACCTGCGGCAGGAACATCTTGCCGGCGCCGAACAGGTCGCCGACCACGTTCATGCCGGCCATGAGCGGGCCTTCGATGACCTTGAGCGGATGGTCGGCCTTGAGCCGCGCCTCCTCGGTGTCCTCGACGATGTGGCTGGTGATGCCCTTGACCAGGGCGTGAGTGAGCCTGTCCTCGACCGGTGCGTCGCGCCATGCCAGGTTTTCGATTTCTTCCTTCTTCTGCCCGACATACTTGCCGGCGGCTTCCACCAGGCGATCGCCGGCGTCGGGCCGGCGGTTCAGCACCACGTCCTCGACCTGTTCGCGCAGTTCGGGGTTGAGTTCGTCGTAGACGCCGAGCATGCCGGCGTTGACGATGCCCATGTCCATGCCGGCCTGGATCGCGTGGTAGAGGAACACGGTGTGGATCGCCTCGCGCACCGGCTCGTTGCCGCGGAAGGAGAAGGACACGTTGGACACGCCGCCGGATACTTTCGCGTGCGGCAGGTTCTGCTTGATCCAGCGCGTGGCCTCGATGAAGTCCACCGCGTAGTTGGCGTGCTCCTCGATGCCGGTGGCGATGGCGAAGATGTTGGGGTCGAAGATGATGTCCTCGGCCGGGAAGCCGACTTCGTCGACCAGGATCCTGTAGGCCCGCTCGCAGATTTCGATCTTGCGCTGGAAGCTGTCGGCCTGGCCCTGCTCGTCGAAGGCCATCACCACGACGGCGGCGCCGTAGCGCAGCGCCAGCAGGGCTTCCTGCTTGAACTTGTCGACGCCTTCCTTCATGGAGATGGAGTTGACGATGGACTTGCCCTGCACGCACTTCAAGCCGGCCTCGATCACTTCCCACTTGGAGGAATCGATCATGATCGGCACGCGGGCGATGTCGGGCTCGGAGGCGACCAGCTTGAGGAAGCGGTCCATCGCCGCTTTCGCGTCGAGCATGCCCTCGTCCATGTTGATGTCGATGACCTGGGCGCCGTTTTCCACCTGCTGGCGCGCGACCGACAGCGCGTCGTCGTAGCGGCCTTCCAGGATCATGCGCGCGAAGGCGCGCGAGCCGGTGACGTTGGTGCGCTCGCCGACGTTGACGAACAGGCTGCCGGGGCAGACGTTCAGCGGCTCCAGTCCCGACAGCCTGAGGCATGGCTGGATTCCGGGCAGCTTGCGCGGCGCCAGGTCGGCGACGGCCTCGGCCATCGCCTGGACGTGCGGCGGCGTGGTGCCGCAGCAGCCGCCGAGGATGTTGAGGAAGCCCGACTCGCCCCATTCGCGCACAGCCTCGGCCATCTGCTGCGGGGTCTCGTCGTACTTGCCGAAGGCGTTGGGCAGGCCGGCGTTGGGATGGGTGGAAACCAGGCAGTTCGCCACGCGCGACAATTCGGCGACGAAGGCGCGCATCTGCTTGGGACCCAGCGCGCAGTTGAGGCCCACGGAGAAGGGCTTCACATGTTTGACCGAGTTCCAGAAGGCCTCGGTGGTCTGGCCCGACAGCGTGCGCCCGGAGGCGTCGGTGATGGTGCCGGAGATCATGATCGGCGGCTTGTCGGCGCGGCCGTCGAAGTACTGCTCGATGGAGAACAGCGCGGCCTTGGCGTTGAGCGTGTCGAAAATGGTCTCCACCATCAGCAGGTCGACGCCGCCTTCCATGAGCGCGTCGATCTGCTCGCCGTAGGCCGCGACCAGCTCGTCGAAGCTGACGTTGCGCGCGCCGGGGTCGTTGACCTCGGGCGAGATGCTGGCGGTCTTCGACGTGGGGCCGAGGATGCCGACGACGAAGCGCGGCTTGTCAGGCGTGCTGAACTTGTCCGCCGCCTCGCGCGCCAGCCTGACCGAGGCCAGGTTGATTTCGCGCGTGAACTCGCCCATGCGATAGTCGGCGAGCGAAATGCGCTGGGCGTTGAAGGTGTTGGTCTCGATGATGTCCGCGCCCGCGGCGAGGTATTTCTCGTGGATCTCGCGGATCAGCTCCGGCTTGGTCAGGCTGAGCAGGTCATTGTTGCCCTTGATGTCGTGCGGCCAGTCCGCGAAGCGCTCGCCGCGGTAGTCCGCGTCGCCGAGTTCGTAATTCTGGATCATGGTACCCATGGCCCCGTCCAGGATCAGGATGCGGCGGGAGAGGGCGTCTTTTAGCTGGGCGATGCGGGACATGGCTGAAGAAAAGTGAAATCAGGCCGTCTATTATAAGGTCCCGGACCCCTTGCAGCCTCCGCCATGAAGCATCTCGCCCCCAGCCAAGCCTACGAATTCCTCCAGTCCAACCCTAACGCCGTACTGATCGACGTGCGTTCGGAGATGGAATACCTGTTCGTCGGCCATCCCAAGGACGCGCTGCTGATCCCCTGGCAGGATGGCGAGTATTTCGACCTCAATCCGGATTTTCTCGGCCATGTGCGCAAGGCCTCCAGCCTCAACCGTCCGGTGGTGCTGATCTGCCGTTCCGGCAACCGCTCGAAGATTGCCGGCGAGTTCCTCGAAAAGCACGGTTTTCCCGAGGTCTACAACGTGCTGCACGGCTTCGAGGGCGATCTCGACGCCCAGCGCCGGCGCAGCGTGGTCAACGGCTGGCGCTTCGAAGGCCTGCCCTGGGAACAGACCTGACCCCCCTCCTGACGATCTTGCCGCCGGTCTGCGGGTGCTCGCGAACCTTGACCACGCCATGCTGGAAGCGCGATGGGTCGCTGCAAGGGCGATGCCATTGAAGATTGGTGCGAAATATCCGTAGAAGTACTAGTACATTTGGACTGCAGGTGGTGGGGCGAGCCCGGCGCGGGAGGCGGATGCCGAAGTATTGGCGCTTGCGCATGTGCCGATTTGCCCATATAAAACCGGCTGCACGTAAGTGTGCACTGACTTACTCGCTGAGCTGGTCAATCCTTGAGGACGCACGATAACAATAAAGATTTTGGCTGTTGTAACCAACCAATGAGGGATAAGCATGTACGTTCGCAATGTGACGTTGATGATGGCGGGGCTGCTCTGGGCCGGCCCGATGCAGGCCTGGGCCAGTACGGATGAGGAAAACATGAAGGCGATGGAAGCGGCTGCCGAGCGAGTGAAGGCAAGCGCCGCAGAGTTTCGCACCGAACTTCAGCGCATCCGCGCGGAACGCGCGCGCACCCAGGCCCAGCACGGCGAAGAGCGCCGGCGTGAAGCGGCAGAACGCGCGGCACAGGACAGGAAGGACGCCATCGCCCTGGCCGCGGCGCAAAAGGAAAGCGAGCAGAAGGCCCGCGAACTCAAGGCCGCACAGGAAAAGGCCAGGCGCGAAGCGCTGCAGCGTGCGGAGCGGGCAGAACAGCAGCGCCAGGCCGTTTTGGCCATGCAGCGCGAAATGGAGGACATGATCCTGGGATCGCAGGCGCGCCGCTAGGACGCGGCCGCTGCGGCGGCAGGCCTCAGCCCAGGCTGACGCCCAGCGCCTTGCCGATGAAGTAAGTAGCCGCGCCGGCCGTGCCGCCGATGGCAAGCATGCGCAGCCCGCCGAGCAAAGCCTGGCGGCCGGTGAACAGGCTCAGCACCGCCCCCACGCCGAACAGCGAAGCTCCGGTCAGCGCAATGCTGAGGGCGAGCGGCTGGCTGGCGACCGGTACCGCAAAGGGAAACAGCGGAATGATCGCGCCGGCGGCAAATGCGAGGAACGAGGCGACCGCCGCCTTGAGCGGCGAGCCGAGTTCGTCCGGGTTCAGTCCCAGCTCTTCGCGCGCGAGGGTGTCCAGCGCCCGCTCGGGATCCTGGAACAGGCGGCGCGTCAGGTTTTCCGCTTCCTCCCTGGGGATGCCCTTGGCGGCGTAGATCAATGCCAGTTCCGCGGCCTCTTCGTCGGGGTACTGCTCCAGTTCCTCTCGTTCCAGGCCGATCTGGTATTCGAACATTTCACGCTGCGAGCGCACGGATATGTATTCGCCCGCGGCCATGGACAGCGCGCCAGCCAACAGGCCCGCCGTGCCGGTGAGCAGGATGACGCCATTGTCGGCAGCGGCGCCGGCCACGCCGAGAATCAGCGCGGCGTTGGATACGAGGCCGTCGTTCACGCCGAACACCGCCGCGCGCAGGGTGTTGCCGGTGCCGGAACTCTGGTGCCGGCGGCCGATCTCCTCGACATTGACCGGCATCTGGTGCGGTTGCGGCGAGGTGTACAGCAACATGCCGCGCACTTTCATGGCGGTGAGGATGGGACGCAGGGTGCGCGGCCTGAAATGACGAGTCAGCCGCGCGACCAGCCTTGCGCGCAAGTCGGGCCGGAAGCGGGTGGGTACCTGACCGCCTTCCGCCTCGACGACGCCGGCCCAGATGCCGGATTGCGCTTCGGCTGCGCGCGCCAGTTCTTCGAACAGGGCCTGGCGCGCCGAGCCGGCTTCGGCCAGCGCCACGGCGCGATAGAGATAGGCCGAGCGTTTTTCCTCTTGCCAGCCTTCCAGCGCGTTGTCGAGTTTGCTTGTCATGGCGGTATTGCGGAATTCAGTTGAATGCGCGCCGGTACTGGATGCTCTCGGCCAGGTGCGCGGCCTCGATGCTGCGCGCTCCGGCCAGGTCGGCCAGGGTCAGCGCGAGCTTGAGAATGCGGTGATAGGCGCGCGCGGAAAGATCGAGCCGGGCGATGGCCTGTCTCACCAGCGCTTCGCCTGCCGCGTCGAGCCGGCAGTGCTGCTCGATTTCCTGCGGTGCCAGCGCGGCGTTAGGCTTGCCCTGGCGTGCCTGCTGCAACTCGCGGGCGCGGGCGACGCGCTCGCGCACGGCAGCGCTGGGCTCGGCCGCGCCCCTGGCCAGCAGCTCGCTTTCCGGCAGGGCCGGCACTTCGATCTGGATGTCGATGCGGTCCAGCAGCGGGCCGGAAATCCTGCCGCGATAGCGCGCGACCTGGTCGGGTGTGCAGCGGCACTTGCCGTTGTGGTGGCCGAGGTAGCCGCAGGGGCAGGGGTTCATCGCGGCGACGAGCTGGAAGCGCGCGGGAAATTCGGCCTGGCGCGCGGCGCGCGAAATGGTGATGTGGCCGGTTTCCAGCGGCTCGCGCAGCACCTCCAGCACCTTTCTGTCGAATTCCGGCAGTTCGTCGAGGAACAGCACACCATGGTGCGCGAGTGAAATCTCGCCCGGGCGCGGATTGCCGCCGCCGCCCACCAGTGCGACGGCGGACGCGGTGTGGTGCGGCGCACGGAAAGGCCGCTGGCGCCAGCGTTCAAGCCTGAACCCGCCGTTGAGCGAAGCGACCGCGGCCGAGGCCAGCGCCTCCTCCTCGCGCATCGGCGGCAGGATGCCGGGAAAGCAGGAGGCCAGCAGCGACTTGCCGGTGCCGGGCGGACCCGACATGAGCACCGAGTGGCCGCCTGCCGCTGCCACCTCCAGCGCGCGCTTGGCCGCGGCCTGTCCCTTGACGTCGGCCAGGTCGGCATAGCGGGGCGGGCTTTCGTCGTGGATGGTCGTCGGCACGCTGAGCACGCCCTGTCCGCCGAGATGGGCGCAGACCTGGGCCAGGGTGCCGGCCGCCAGAATATCGGCGCCTTCCACCAGCGCGGCTTCGTGCGCGGAAACTTCGGGCAGGACCAGTGCGCGGCCGCTATTCCGGCAAGCCAGGGTCATGGCCAGTGCGCCGCGGATGGGACGCAGCTCGCCGGTCAGCGCAAGCTCGCCGGCGTATTCGTGCCGATCGATGCGATCGGCGGGAATCTGCCCGGAGGCAGCAAGGATGGCGAGCGCGATGGGCAGGTCGAAACGGCCGGATTCCTTGGGCAGGTCGGCGGGGGCGAGGTTGACGGTGATGCGCCGCGCGGGGAATTCGAAGCCGGAGTTCTGGATGGCGGCGCGCACGCGGTCGCGCGCTTCCTTGACTTCGGTCTCGGGCAGGCCGACGAGGGTGAAGGCGGGCAGGCCGTTGGCCAGATGTGCCTCCACATGCACTTCCGGGGCGGCCAGGCCGTCCAGGGCCCGGCTGATCAGGACGGCGACAGCCAATTAATCCTTGTCCGGCTGGTGGCGTGCTTCCAGTTCCTGCAGCCGCGCATCCAGCTGCGCCAGCTTCTCGCGCGTGCGCGCGAGCACTTCGGCCTGCACGTCGAATTCCTCGCGCGTGACCAGGTCGAGCCTGGCCAGCCAGCCGGAAAGCCCGGCCTTGAGGTTCTGTTCGAGGTCGCGCGCGGGCGACTGCTTGAACACTTCACCGAGTTTTTGTGCGAGCTGGTCGAGGTTGAAGCTGGGCGTGCTCATGGGAGTCCGTGGGAAATTTTGCTGAAGAAAGTTTAGCAGAGGCCGGCTGCCTTTTCCGGCGGAGCGCCTTGCACCAATGTTGGGCGGTGTTGCGGAAAACAGACCCCAGATCAGTGCGGAGGCTGCGGGCGTCCTATCCAGGGGGTAGGGTAACCGCATGTTTTCATGAATCTATTTCGGCTGGCATGGCGTGTGCTTGATGTGTCGTGCGGTAAGCACATTCATCCATAACGACTCGAAAGGACAGGCACATGAAACTGAAACCACTTTCCCTCCTGGTGATGGCGGCGCTGGGGGCTCCGCTGCTGGCGCAGGCGGCTGACAGCCCGCACAGCTTCACCGGCAACCTCGGCCTTTATTCCGATTACGCTTTCCGCGGCGTGTCGCAGACCGATGAAAACCCGGCGATCCAGGGCGGCTTCGATTACGCCCATGCCAGCGGCTTCTACCTCGGCACCTGGGCCTCGAACGTGACCGAGAAGTTCCTCAACGGCTCCAACCTGGAAATGGACTTCTACGGCGGCTATGCCGGCAGCGTGGGCGATCTCGGCTTCAACGTCGGCCTGCTGCAGTACTACTACCCCGGCCAGAACTCCGGACTCGACATCGACACCCTGGAAGCCTATGCCGGCGTCACCTGGAAGTGGTTCGGCCTGAAGGCGTCCTACAGCATCGACGACTACTTCGGCGCGACCAACTCCGACGGCACCGTCTACTGGGATGCCAGCTTCAACTACGAACTGCCGGCCGAGGTCATGCTCGGCCTGCACTACGGCTATACCGCGGGCCAGGGCGCGCAGGACGACTATGCCGACTACAAGGTCAGCTTGAGCAAGGAATTCGGCGGCTTCAACTTCGGCGTGGCCTACGTGGCAACGGACGACGACGGCGAGGACCTGTATGGCGACTACGCCGACGATCGCGTGATCGTCTCCATCGGCAAGACGTTCTGAGCGGTCAACCGGAGGGCGGCCCGAACGCCGCTTCGTTATTAGCTTCTTCTCATTTGGGAGATGACATGAAATTTGTGACGGCAATCATCAAGCCTTTCAAGCTTGACGAAGTGCGCGAGGCCCTGTCCGCCATCGGCGTGACCGGGCTGACCGTGACGGAGGTGAAGGGGTTCGGACGACAGAAGGGCCACACCGAGCTGTATCGCGGTGCGGAATATGTCGTCGACTTCCTGCCCAAGATCAAGCTCGACGTCGGCATCCAGGACGATCAGCTCGACCGCGTGGTCGAGGTCATCTCCAAGGCCGCCGGCACCGGCAAGATCGGCGACGGCAAGATCTTCGTATTCGACCTGCAACAAGTGGTCCGCATCCGCACCGGCGAAACCGGTCCGGACGCGCTGTAAGGGGAAAAAAATGAACAAATGGCTTGCAAGTTTGGGTTTGGTTCTGAGCCTGGGGCTCGTTGCACCGACGTGGGCGGAGGAACCGGCAGTTGCCCCGGTTGCGGAAGAGGCGGCCGCCATGGTGGTGGAGCAGGCGGCGCCTGCGGAGGCAGTCGCGCCCGTCGAGGCGACCACGGCTGCGGCGCCAGCCGAAGTGGAAGCGCCGGTGCCCGACAAGGGCGACACGGCCTGGATGATGGTTTCCACCGTGCTCGTGATCCTGATGATCGTCCCGGGCGTGGCGCTGTTCTACGGCGGCCTGGTGCGCGCCAAGAACATGCTGTCGGTGCTGACCCAGGTGATGGCGATCTTCTGTCTGATCGCCATCCTGTGGGCGGTGTACGGCTACTCGCTGGCGTTCGGCGACGGCGGCGGCATGAACTGGGCGATCGGCGATCTTTCCAAGCTGTTCCTCGCCGGCATCACCGGTGACAGCACGGCGGCGACCTTCTCCGACGGCGTGGTCATCCCCGAGTTCAGCTTCGTCGCCTTCCAGCTGACCTTCGCCGCCATCACCGTGGCGCTGATCGTCGGCGGCCTCGCCGAGCGGGTGAAATTCTCCGCGCTGCTGGTGTTCTCGGTGCTGTGGTTCACCTTCTCCTACCTGCCGATCGCGCACATGGTATGGGCCACCGGCGGCTACCTGTTCGAAGCGGGCGACCTCGACTTCGCGGGCGGCACCGTGGTGCACATCAACGCCGGTATCGCCGCGCTGGTCGGCGCCATCGTGCTCGGCAAGCGCATCGGCTACGGCCGCGACGCGATGCCGCCGCACAGCCTGCCGATGACCATGATCGGCGCCTCGTTGCTGTGGGTGGGCTGGTTCGGCTTCAATGCCGGTTCCAACCTCGAAGCCACCGGCGGCGCTGCGCTGGCCTTCATCAACACCATCCTCGCCACCGCGGCGGCGGGCCTGGCCTGGATGTTCGCCGAGTGGATGCTGCGCGGCAAGCCGTCCATGCTGGGCGTGGCCTCCGGCGTAGTCGCCGGCCTGGTGGCGATCACCCCGGCGGCCGGCCTGGTCGGGCCGATGGGCGGCATCGTGCTGGGCGCGGTTGCCGGCGTGGTCTGCCTGTGGGGCGTCACCGGCCTGAAGCAAATGCTCGGCTACGACGACTCGCTCGACGTGTTCGGCATCCATGGCATCGGCGGCATCCTCGGCGCCATCGGCACCGGTATCTTCGTCTCGCCGGCGCTGGGCGGCGTGGGCGTGGATGACTATTCCATGGGCAGCCAGGTGGTGACGCAGGCGACCGGCGTGCTGATCACCATCGTGTGGTCGGGCGTGGTGAGCCTTGCCGCCTTCAAGCTGATCGACATGACCATGGGCCTGCGTGTCTCCGAAGAGCAGGAACGCGAGGGACTGGACACCGCCAGCCACGGCGAGCGTGCCTACAACATGTAGGCAATCCCCGGTTTTCCGTGACCTTGGGCGCCTGCGGGCGCCCTTTTTTATTGTCCGCCGTGCGGGTTTTGGTTACGCTTGAGCCTGAATTCCCTTTCCAAATCAAAAAACGCATTGCCGGCTTCGCCTTGCCGCATCGTGCACACTGTCTGCGACTCGCCTTCGCGATCTTTTGATTCGGAAATGGAATTATCGAAACGCCTGATTTGAGAATGAAATTCACCCCCCAAACCTTCCGCGACTGGAAAACCAAGCGCATCACCCTGCTCGGCATGTCGGGCGTGGGCAAGACCCACATCTCCACGCTGCTGAGAGGCCACGACTGGTTCCATTATTCCGGCGACTATCGCATCGGCACGCGCTACCTCGACGAGCCCATCCTCGACATCATCAAGCAGCAAGCCATGCAGGTGCCGTTCTTGCGCGATCTCCTGCGCAACGACTGGATCGACATCAAGAACAACATCAAGATCCATGACCTTGGCCCGGTGCTGGCCTTCGTCGGCAAGCTCGGCGGCCCGGAGTGGGGCGGGCTGTCGCTCGAGGAGTTCTCGCGCCGCCAGGCCATGTACCGCGAGGCGGAGATCGCCGCCATGAAGGACGTGCCCGAGTTCATCCGCAAGGGCCAGGAAATCTACGGCTACCACCACTTCGTCAACGACGTCGGCGGCAGCCTGTGCGAACTCGACGAGCCGGGCGTGATCGAACTGCTGGCCGAGCACACGCTCATCCTCTACATCCAGACCACCACGCGCGAGGAGGAGGACACCCTCATCAAGCGCGCGCAGTCCGACCCCAAGCCGCTGTACTACCGGCCGGCCTTCCTCGCCGAACAGCTGCCGCTGTACCTCAAGGAGAAAGGCCTCGACTACGTGGCGCAGGTCGAGCCGAATGATTTCACGCGCTGGGTGTTTCCGCGCCTGTTCCACTCGCGGCTGCCGCGCTACGAGGCCATCGCCGGCCCGCACGGCTATACCGTGACCTCGCAGGAGATTTCGCAGGTGCGTGACGAAGCCGGCTTTCTCGCCCTGGTGGAATCCGCCATCGCCCGCAAGGGAGGCGACTGATGCCGCTGGTCGCGCACAACGATCTGCCCACCTTCGCCCGCCTGCGCAAGGAACGGGTGACCGTGCTGACGCGCGAGCGCGCCGCCAACCAGGTCATTCGCGAACTGCATGTGGGGCTGTTGAACATGATGCCGGATGCCGCGCTGGAGGCGACCGAGCGCCAGTTCTTCCGGCTGGTGGGCGAGAGCAATCCCATCGCGCAGTTCTACGTGCATCCCTTCACCATCCCCGCGCTGCCGCGCGGCGAGGCCGGGCAGGCGCACGTCGACCGCTATTACGAAAGCTTCGACGCCATCCGCGAAATGGGACTGGATGCGCTCATCATCACCGGTGCCAACGTCACCCATGCCGACCTTTCGCAGGAGCCGTTCTGGCAGCCGCTCATCGAAGTAATTGACTGGGCCTGGGGCAACGTTACCTCGACCTTGTGCTCATGCCTGGCCACGCACGCGGTGATGCAGTTCCGCCACGGCCAGAAGCGCGTCAAACAGCCGAAAAAGGTCTGGGGCGTGTTCGAGCACCGCGTCACCGAGCCGCAGCACCCGCTGGTGGCGGACGTGAACACGCGCTTCAACGTGCCGCACTCGCGCTGGAACGACGTTTCCCGCGCCCAGTTCGAGGCGGCCGGCCTGCATGTGCTGGCGGAAAGCGAAACCGCCGGTGTGCATCTCGCGGTGTCGGCGGATGGCTTGCGCAATGTCTTTTTCCAGGGGCATCCAGAATACGACACGGTGTCGCTGCTCAAGGAATACAAGCGCGACGCACTGTTGAGCGCACAGGGCAAGCTGCCGCAGCGCCCGCCGTTCCCGGGAAACTACTTCAACGCATTTTCCCGCGCGGTGCTGGACGAGTACCAGGCCAGGCTGGCGGCGGGGCAAAAGCCCGAATTTCCCGAGGCCATGCTGTTGCCGCATCTCGACAACACCTGGCACGATACCGCCGAGGCCGTGGTCGGCAACTGGATCGGCTGCGTCTACCAGGTGACGCACAGCGAGCGCAAGCGTCCCTTCATGGACGGCGTCGATCCGGAAAACCCGCTGGGGATATACGCCAGATAATGGCCGAGACCGGTTTGCGTATCCGCCAGGAAGACGGGCGCACGGTGGTGCATGCCGAGGGCCCCTGGGTTCTGGCCAGGATCGGCAAACTGCCCGCGCTGCCCGCGATCGCCGCCGGTGCGGAGGTCGTGCTCGACGGTTCCGCCATCGAATCGCTCGATCCCAGCGGCGCCCATACGCTCATGAAGCGCCTGCGCGAAGCAGGCGCCGACCCCGGGCGGCTGCAAGTGCGCGGGCTGGCGGACAGACTGCAGCAGGTGTGGACGCTTGTGGCGGAACACCAGCCAGACAGCCAGCGGGCGCCGGAGTCTCAGCGCGGCCTGCTGCACCAGCTTGGCCTCGGCACGGTCATGCTGGGCCGGCACATGCAGGGCTTCACCAGCTTCGTCGGCCGGCTGGCGGCCGAAGTCTACCGGCTGGCCAGGGGCCCCGGCAGTTTCCGCTATCGCGAATTCGTCGCCCAGATGGAAGCCGTCTTCGTCTATGCCATTCCGATTTCCCTGGCCATGATTTTCCTCATGGGCGTGGTGTTCGCTTATCTCATGGGCGTGCAGGCGCAGAAGTTCGGCGCCAACATCTATGTGGTCGACGGCGTGGCGGCGGCGGTGCTGCGCGAGTTGTCGCCGGTGATCGTTGCCATCCTCGTCGCCGGCCGCTCCGGCGCGGCCATTACCGCCCAGCTCGGCACCATGAAGGTGAACGAGGAAATCGACGCGCTCTCCGTGCTCGGGTTGTCGCCCTATGCCGTGCTGGTGCTGCCGCGCGTCCTCGCGCTGGTGCTCGCGCTGCCGCTGCTGGTCTTTCTCGGCGACGCCGCCGGCCTGCTCGGCGGCATGCTGGTGGCGAAAGCGCAGCTGGGCCTGGAATTCAGCCAGTACTGGGACCGCCTCGACAGCGTCCTGAAGATGTCCACCTTCCTGGTCGGCGTCGGCAAGGCGCCGGTGTTCGCCGTCTTCATCGGCCTGATTGCATGCAGGATGGGGTTGTCGGTCGCGCGCGACGCGCGCAGCGTTGGCCTCAATACCACGTCCACCGTGGTGCAGAGCATCGTCGCCATCATCGTGCTCAATGCCATCTTCGCCATCATCTTCGTGGAGCTCGACATCTGATGGATGAGCCGGTGATCGAAGTCAGCGAGGTCGTCACCCGCCTGGGCGGCACGCTGATTCACGATGGCGTGAGTCTGGAAGTCGCGCGCGGCGAAGTCATCGCCCTGATCGGCGGCAGCGGCACCGGCAAGTCGGTGCTGCTGAAGGAAATCATCGGCCTGATCCGGCCGCAGGCGGGCAGCATCCGGCTGTTCGGCCAGGACGTCTGGAAGGCAAGCGAGTCCGAACTGATGGCGCTGCGCCGCCGCTTCGGCGTGCTGTTCCAGGACGGTGCGCTGTTTTCCTCGCTGACGGTGGAGCAGAACGTGGCAGCGCCGCTGCGCGAGCACACCGACCTGCCGGTGCAGGAATGCCTCGAACTCGCGCGCCTCAAGATCGCCCTGGCGGGGCTGCCCGCATCGGCCTGTCGCAAGATGCCGAGCGAGCTCTCGGGCGGCATGCGCAAGCGCGCGGCGCTTGCGCGCGCGCTTGCGCTCGACCCCGAACTGCTGTTCCTGGACGAGCCCACCTCCGGCCTGGATCCGATATCGGCGCGCGCCTTCGATCGCCTCATCCGCCAGTTGTCGGACAGCCTCGGCCTCACGGTCTTTCTGGTTACCCACGACTTGGATACACTGCTCGTCATGGTCGACCGCATCATCGCCCTCTCCCAGGGCAAGGTGCTGGGAGAGGGTACGGTCGACGAGCTCAGGAAAATAAACGACAAGTGGCTGCAGGACTATTTTTCCGCCCGTTATGAGGAGCGTGCCTGATGGAAGCTGATGCCCGCTACACCCTGGTGGGTGCGATCGTGCTCGTCGCGGGCGCCTTGCTGGTGCTGGCGCTGCTCTGGATCGCAGGCAAGGCGGACGACATCGATTACCGCCATTACACGGTGTATTTTCGCGGTCAGTCCATGGACGGGCTGGACGTGGACAGCGCCGTGAAAATGCGCGGCATCCGCGTCGGCATGGTGTCTGACTTCGATTTCGTGTCCAAGCCGGACGATGCGGTGAAGGTGCTGATCCGGGTGTCGGAACAGGCGCCGGTGCGCCAGGGCGCGGTGGCCTACGTCAAGCGCAATGTCGTCACCGGTCTCGCCACCATCGAAATCGCCAACCCGCCCGACCATGCGCCCTTCCTCACCGAGGTGCCGAAAGGCGAGGATTACCCGGTCATTGCCGAGGGCAGCTCTGAACTCGACAAGGTCGCCTCGGCGGTATCGAAAATGGCCGAGAACGGCGCCCAGGTGCTGGACAAGATGAACGATCTGCTGTCCGACCAGAACCGCGCCAAGTTTGCTTCCACGCTCGCCAACCTGGAGCAGATCTCGGCGCACATGGTTAGCAGCAGGGAGTCGCTGGAGGCCGCGGTGCAGGGCATTCGCGATGCCTCCGACGAATTCCGCTTCGCTGGCGCCAGCATTACCCAGGCGGCCACGCGTGCGGAAGGCAGCATCGTCGACGTCGGGCAGAACGCGCAACTGGCGCTGAAGGAGGCCGCGCAGGCGCTGGAAAGCATGCAGCGGGAGGCGCTGCTCATTTCCGAGAAGCTGCAGGCACTGTCCGATACCGGCATGCTTGAGCTCGGCGCCATGAGCCGGGACATGCGCACCGCAGCCGACGCTGTCACGGTGGCCGGCCAGAAGCTGTCCAATCCCAAGGCGCTGCTGCTCGGGCCCGGCAAGCAGCAGCCCGGGCCGGGGGAAAAATGAGCTTGCTGCCAAGAAATTTCCTGTTGCTTCCGCTCGCGCTGCTCCTGGCGGGCTGCGTCAATTTCGGACTGACCGGCGAGGACGATCCGCGCGCCCTGGTCTACTACGTGCTGGAGGACGCGGGGCGCTCGGTGCCGCCGGCATCGCCCGCCCCGCGCACCCTGCTGCTGGCGGATACCACGGCCGGCGCCTTCTACGACGGCGACGGCATGGCGTTCAGCGGCAGTCCGGGCACGCGCGGCTATTACCAGTACGCACGCTGGAGCGAGCGTCCCGGCAAGCGCTTCACCGACCTGCTGCTGATGCGCCTCGAGCGCGAGAAGTTGTTTGCCGCCGTGGCGCAAAGCGGCAGCAATGTGCGCAGCGACCTGCTGTTGCTGACCGACATCGTCGAGTTCTACCACGATGCCGCACAGCCGCCGGGCACGGTGAGGATGGAGTTGCGCGCCGAGGTGGTCGACCTGAAAACCCGCAAGCTGCTGGACAGGAAGACCTTCGTGCAATCCATCGACGTGTCCACTTATGACGCGGCGGGCGCGCACAAGGCTTTCAACGAAGCCGCCACGCGCACGCTCGGCGAAGTCGCCGACTGGCTGAAAGAACTGGCAAGCCGCGCCTGATTGGCTATATTTGCGTAAGCATAAAGAGGAGGAGACAACATGATTCGCTGGTTAGCATTGATGCCCGTGCTGTTCGTGCCCGCCGCCCAGGCGGAACAGGCCCAGAAGTTCGGCGACGTCGAGATCCACTACAACGCCATGCTGTCCACCGACCTGCTGCCGGACGTGGCCAAGAACTACAAGATCGACCGCAGCCCGACGCGCGGCATCGTGACTGTTTCCGTGCTGAAGAAGAATGCCATGGGCGTGGCGCAGCCGATACCGGCCAGGCTCACCGCCTACATGGTCAATCTGAGCAACCAGCTTGGCGACATCAGCCTGCGCGAAATCAAGGAAGGCAGCGCCATCTATTACCTGGGCGAATTCCGCGTCGTGCCGCCCAATACCCTGAAGTTCACCGTCATCGTCGAAGCCAACGGCGAGCCGAAGCGCGAAGTGACGTTCAGCCAGAAGTTCTACAAGTAGGCGGCGAGGCGGCTCAGGCCGCCAGCCTGAGCAGCCCCCAGACGCCGAAGCCGGCCACCATCAGTCCGGCGGTCTTGCGCACCGCGGGGCGCTGCATGAAGGGTTGCAGCCGCTGGGCGAAAAAGGCCATGCCCAGCAGGTTGGGCAGCGTGCCGAGGCCGAAGGCCAGCATCAGCGCGGCGCCGGAAGTCGCGCTGCTGGCCGCCAGCGCCGCCACCAGCACCGAGTACACCAGGCCGCAGGGCAGCCAGCCCCAGACCATGCCGGCGAGCAGGGCGCCGGGCAGGTTCCTCACCGGCAGCAGCTTGCGGAACATGGGCTGCACGCGCGACCACAGCAGTCCGCCGGCTTTTTCGAACACCAGCACCCACTGGCTCCAGCCGGCGAGATACAGCCCCAGCAGGATCATCACGCCTTGCGCCAGCACGTAGAGGGCGGTTTGCAGCGGGCGGATTTCAAGCAGGTTGAGCGAGGCGCCCAGGGCGCCGGCCAGCGCGCCGAACAGGGTGTAGGACAATACGCGGCCGATGTTGTAGCCCAGGTGTAGTCGGAATGGCGGTTTCCTGCCGTCGGCGCGAAACGAAAATGCCGCCACGATGCCGCCGCACATGCCCACGCAATGCACGCCGCCGAAGAGGCCGACGAGCAGGGCGGAAAGAAGCGAGAACTCGATCATAGGGAGATGATGTTAACAGGGAGGTTCAGAGAGGAAGGGGGGTATATTGTTTTCCTCCCTTACCTCCCATTCCTCCCTGTGAAAGCAGTTTTCTTGTCCGCCAGCCACACCAGAACCAGCACGGGCACGCCGATCATCGCCGTGCCCGTGAAGAAATTCGCCCAGCCCCAGGCGTCGACGAACTCGCCCGAGAAGCCGGCGATGAACTTCGGCAGCAGCAGCATCACCGAGGTGAACAGGGCGTACTGCGTGGCCGAGTAGGCCTGGTTGGTGAGGCCGGAGAGATAGGCGACGAAGGCGCTGGAGGCGATGCCGGCGGACAGGTTGTCGGCGGAAACGGTGAACACCAGCGCGCCGACGTCATGACCGACGCCAGCCAGCCAGACGAACAGCAGATTCGTCGCAGCCGAGAGCACCGCGCCCAGGAAAAGCGTGCGCATTACGCCGATGCGCAGGGTGAGCAGGCCGCCCAGGCCGGCGCCGGCGATGGTCATGATGACGCCATAGACCTTGGACACCGTGGCTACTTCGTCCTTGGTGAAGCCCATTTCCTGGTAGAAGGGGTTGCTCATCACCCCCATCACCACGTCGGAGATGCGGTACACCGCGATCAGCGCCAGGATCAGCAGCGCCTGCCACTTGAAGCGCGAAAAGAATTCCACGAAGGGCTGCACGAAGCTGCCGATGAGCCAGCGCAGGAAACCCTCCTCGGCAATGCGCGGCGGCATGACGGAATGTTCCGGCTCGCGGATGACGAGGGTGGTGAGCATGCCGATGCTCATCAAGAGCGCCATCACGGTGTAGGCCACTTTCCAGGGATGGAAGTCGTAAGTCGCCTCGGACGGGTCGAAGGCCGCCGCGATCCACAGCGCGCCGGCGCCGGCGGTGATCATGGCGATGCGGTAGCCGGCCTGGTAGGTAGCCGCCATCGCCCCCTGCTTCTCGGTTTCCACCGCCTCGATGCGGTAGGCGTCGAGGGCGATGTCCTGGGTGGCGGAGGCGAAGGCCACGGCCAGGGCGAAGAACACCATGTGCGTGAGGTTCAGCACCGGGTCGGTGTTGGCCATGCCCAGCAGCGCCAGCATGATGCACAGTTGCGAAAGCAGCAGCCATGCGCGCCGCCGCCCGAACAGGCGCGTGAGCAAGGGCAGGTTGAGGCGGTCGACCAGCGGCGACCACAGGAACTTGAAGCCGTAGGCCAGCCCCACCCAGGACAAGTGGCCGATGGTGGTGCGCTCGATGCCTGCCTCCGACAGCCAGAACGACAAGGTGCCCAGCACCAGCAACAGCGGCAGCCCGGCAGAAAAGCCCAGGAACAGCATGCCGACCACGCGCGGGTGGGCGTAGACCCTTAGGGCGGCAAGCCAGGGGTGGGGAGCGCTAGTCATGTTTTGCTTTTCTGTTATGTGAGCGTGAATGGTATTCCATTGGCTAAAAAACAACGCAAGATAACAGCCAAATTGAACAGCTCACTCAGTTACGGGCAAGCGATTTCAACCAAAATGTCCAAATGCTATGATGTTGCCATGACGCAGCAAACTTCAAAGGCCACTATTTTCGATAAAGCAGCTTATCCGGCAAGCGAAGCCGCCTACATGCTCAATTTGCCTCTTGCCACCGTCAAAGCCTGGAGCTTTGGGCAGGTCTACCGGGGCGGTGATGGCAAAACCAAGCGTTTCAAGGCTGTCATTCAGGCAGCTGACTCCCATGAAAAATTGCTCTCTTTCGCCAACCTGTGCGAACTGCATGTCCTTGCGGCCATTCGGCGGGTTCATGGGGTGCGGCTGCGCAAAGTGCGTGATGCCGTTGAATATGTGCGCGACCGGTTAGGGGCTGACAGGCCGCTCATTGATCGTGAATTCAAGACGAACGGCATCGACCTGTTCGTGGAGCAGGCCACGAAACTGCTGAATGTGTCACAGCAAGGTCAGGAAGCGTTGCGCGGGGAGTTTGAGCATGCACTGGCGCGCATCGAAAGAGACAGCAAAGGCAACCCAGTCAGGCTGTTCCCATTTAGCCGCAGTTCCGGGCAGACCGCCCAACAGCCCAAGGCTGTTGTGATTGACCCCAGACTGTCGTTTGGCCGGCCGGTTCTGACCAAGGTGGCCGTACCGACAGAAATCATTTTCGACCGCTTCCAGGCCGGCGACTCGCTGGAAGACATGGCGAAAGACTACGGCGTTGGCGAAAAAGAAATCGAAGAAGCCCTCCGCTTCGAACAGCGCCGCGCCGCCTGACCCGATCACTCTGTTTGTTGATCGCTGCGCATGGAGCCGCCCCTTGGGCGAGGCTCTCGACAAGCTCGGCGTCCCGTACGTTGCCCACCACCAGCGTTTTTCGCCAGATGCCCCGGACGAATCATGGTTAGAGGTTGCTGGCCGCAAAGGCTGGGTTGTTCTCACGCGAGACAAGCGCATTCGCTGGCGTCCAGCCGAACTCGAAGCTTTCCGTTATCACAAAGTCATCGTCTTTGTTCTTGTGTCGGGCAACGTGTCAGCGGCTGAAACGGCTGACCTTATTTCCCGTTTGTATCCAAAAATCTTGAGACTGGCAGTCCAGTCCAAACCGCCTGCCATGTATAGAGTGACACGGACGGGAGTCGGGAAACCAATCAAAATCAAGTAGCACTTGGCTTTCGCCAAGGGCTTTCAAGCGCTTTTGCAATAGCGATTGGATAAACGCCTTAGTTTGTCAAAGTAAGCGCAAAAAAGAAGGCTTATCTTTACATCCCCCCAATATTCCCTAATAAACAATGTATTAGATTGTTTGTTCTGTGCGCTTGCGTTGTCGTTTGGATGGGGTGGCAGCAGGCAGCAGCGAAGTCAGCGCTTGATAGCGCTCGAACAAAAAGGCCACGCGCTCGGCGTCGTTCCTGAAGCTCTTCTTGCCGTAGGCGGCGTCCACGGCGGCGTCCAGCTTCTGGTGCGCTTTCACCAGCGCGGGTGGCATGGTCAGGGGATCGTAGAGGTCGGCGAGCGTGGCGTCGGGGAACTGGGTGCGAGCGTTGAGCACGGCCTGCGCGGCGGCTTCGATGGCCTGCCGGGTCTTGTCGTCGGGGGCATCGGGCCAGGGGAAGTTGTTGTAGACGATGCCGGCAGAGTAGCGGTAATCACTTTTTATGCGACCAGCAACATAGCGTATCCAAGCATTGTGCATGGAAGAGGATAGGATGCCGAAATGATACGGGCTGGCATTCGGTATGCACATATTTGCATCACCGCAAATTACATCGGCTGTTAGGAACCCCATTGGCACAAATTGCCGGCGCTCGGAAGAATGACGGGGGATCAGCACATAATTCCCTAACGGCTGTCTGATCTCTCCAAACAATGCGGCAGTAGCAGCCAGTTCTCTTGTGGCCTCGCGATTGCTTGCGAGCCGAAGTGCTTTTACAGCAGCCACACGTTTTGACACCTCGGGCAGGCTGCGCAGCACGTTGGGCGGGCAATCTTCCAGCCAGAGGCACCAACGGGGCAGATTGTTGATGAACTCATCTGCACCCAGGAAAGGTCGAATCCAGGGAGCGGATTCAGGCTCAGCCAGCAGGAGCGCGGTTTTCTCATCATCGGACAACAGGAGATGTCCGCCGTCATTCGGCATGCTGCCGAATGAAATCGGTGGCACGGGGCAGATGGGCGTGCGGCGGTTTTCAAGCACTACATCCAGCGCGTCGACCAGATAGGGATTGACGTTGACCGCGCTTACCGCATGGGGCTCACCCTTGATGTTCTCGTACTCGAAGATGATTTTGTTTGGCACATCTTCCAGGCCGAAACCGATGATGACGCAGTGCACAGCGGCCTTGCCGCGCGCTTCGTTGCTCCACTGGAAGGTGCGGTGGGCGAAGTGAATGTGGATGCCTTGCGCCAGCAGCCAACCCCACAGCACGCCGACCTGCTCGCCCTGGGTGATGGAGTTGGTGGAGACGAAGGCGCAGCGTGTGGATTGCCCGGCAATGTAACGTGCGGCTTTCACGTACCAGGCTGCGACGAAGTCCAGCACGCCAGCCCCTTTGATGTCCTGCATCACAGCTTCCATGTTCGATTTCTGTTCGGTGTTCTGGTGCTGTTTGCCGATAAACGGCGGATTGCCAAACACATAACTCGCCCGCTCCGCTAGCAGCACATCGTTCCAGTCCAACGTGAGCGCGTTGCCGTGCACGATGTGGGGGCTGGTCTTGAGCGGGATGCGGGCGAAGTACAGGCCGAATTCTTCCGACACGCGCACGTTCATCTGGTGGTCCACCAGCCACAGCGCGACCTGGGCGATCTGCGCGGGGAATTCCTCGATTTCGATGCCGTGGAACTGGTCCACGTCCACGGCGATCATCTGGTGCACGTCCAGCACTTTCTGGCCGCTGGTGTGGGCGGCGCGCAGCACTTCCAGTTCCAGCAGCCTCAGCTCGCGGTAGGCGACGACGAGGAAGTTGCCGCAGCCGCAGGCGGGGTCGAAGAAGGTGAGCGCGCGCAGCTTCTTGTGGAAGTCGAACAGTTTGTTGCGGTTGTTGCGGATTTTTCCGAACTCGGCCCACAGCGCATCCATGAACAGCGGCTTGATGAGCTTGAGAATGTTTTCTTCGCTGGTGTAGTGCGCGCCGAGGTTGCGTCGCGCCTTGTCGTCCATGATCGACTGGAACAGGGCGCCGAAGATGGCGGGCGAGATCGCGCTCCAGTCGAGGGCGCAGGCATCGAGCAGCGCCTCGCGCATGGCCGAGTCGAAGTCGGCGATGGCGATGTTTTCCTCGAACAGCCTGCCGTTGATGTAGGGAAAGGCGGCAAGCTGCTCGTCGAGGTTGTTACTGCGCGCGGTTTCCGGGGTGTTGAGCACCTGGAACAGCCGGGCCAGCAGGGGGCCGAGGTCGGCACCGTCCTCGCCGGTGCGCTCCTCGACCCAGGTGCGCAGGGCCTGCGCGGGCTGGAAGATGCCGGTGTCGTCGGCGAACAGGCAGAACAGCAGTCGCACCAACAGCACTTCGAGGTCGTGCCCGCCGTAGCCGCTTTTCTTGAGCGCATCGTGCAGCCGGCCCATGCGCTCGGCGGCCTGGATGTTGACCGGGTTCTGCGGCTTGATTTCCTGCGTTTCGTAGCCGGCGATGAAGCCGAAGTGGCGCACGTGCCTGTGCAGGTCCTTGAGCGCGAATTCGTGCGTGGTCCCGGTTGTCAGGTCGTGTAGGCGGAAGGTGGCGAAGTCGCAGACGACGATGTGGCGCGGCAGGTCGCGTTCCTTGATGCCGGGGAAATAGTCCAGCGCCTGGGCAAAGGCGCGGTCGAGGCTCTTGCCGCGCGACTTCTGCTCCACCAGCAGCACGCCGGGCCAGAACAGGTCGACGAAACCCTGTCCGCCGCCGTACTTCTTGACCGCGTGCTCGAAGGTGGCGACGCGCTTGTCGGTGATGCCGAAGATTTCGAAGAAGGCGATCCAGAACGGCTTGGCCTGGCTCGCCTCGTCGGCGGCGTCGGCCCATTCGCGCGAAAAGGCCATCGCGCGGGACTTGATCTCGTTCCAGGACAGCGGCATGCGTCTCCCTTGGGTTGTTATGGCCCTGATGCTGTTACGGTACGGCGTAATCGTAATCGACGATCAATGGTGCATGGTCGCTAAAGCGCTGGTCCTTGTAAACCCAGGCGGCGGTTGCCTTGGCGGCGATGCCCGGCGTGGCGATCTGGTAGTCGATGCGCCAGCCCACGTTCCTGGCCCAGGCCTGGCCGCGGTTGCTCCACCAGGTGTAGGCTTCGCCGGTGTGTTCGGGATAGAGCTTGCGGTAGACGTCGACCCAACCCAACTCGTCGAACAGCCGCGTCATCCAGGCGCGCTCCTCGGGCAGGAAGCCGGAGTTCTTCTGGTTGGATTTCCAGTTCTTGAGGTCGATCTCGCGGTGGGCGATGTTCCAGTCGCCGCAGATGACGATCTCGCGCCCGGACTTCATCAGCCTTTCCAGGTGTGGGAAGAACACGTCCATGAAGCGGAACTTGGCCTGCTGGCGCTCCTCCGAACTGGAGCCGGAGGGTTGGTACAGCGAGATTACGGCCAGATTGCCACCCGGGCTATCGTAGCCGGCCTCGATGTAGCGGCCCTCGGCGTCGAACTCGGGCACGCCGAGGCCCTCGACGACGGTTTGCGCCGGCCTGCGCGTGTAGAGGCCGACGCCGCTGTAGCCCTTCTTCTCGGCGTAGTGGAAATGGCCGGTGAGGCCGTCGCAGGCGCGGAATTCGGGACGCATGTCGGCGCCCTGCGCCTTCAGTTCCTGCACGCACACCACGTCGGCCTGCTGCCCGGGCAGCCAGTCGAAAAAGCCTTTTGTCGCGGCGGAGCGGATGCCGTTGAGGTTGGCCGATATAATTCGCATAAAGATTGATTCAACCGTTCAAGAAGCGCACGAAAATGTCCGATTACAAAACCGGGTTTCTGAAGTTTGCCATCGAATCGCAGGTGCTGTGTTTTGGCGAGTTCAAGACCAAGGCGGGGCGGCTGTCCCCTTATTTTTTCAATGCCGGGCTGTTCAATGACGGCGACAAGCTCAGGAAACTGGGCGAATTCTACGCCAAAGCCATTGTCGATTCCGGCATCGAGTTCGACGTGCTGTTCGGCCCCGCCTACAAGGGCATCCCGCTCGCCGCCAGCATCGCCATTGCGCTGTCCGCCATGGGCCGCAACGTGCCCTTCGCCTTCAACCGCAAGGAAGCCAAGGACCACGGCGAAGGCGGCACAGTGGTAGGGGCGGCGCTCAAGGGCCGCGTGCTGATCGTGGATGATGTCATCTCCGCTGGCACTTCGGTGCGCGAGTCGGTGGAGCTGATCCGCGCGCATCACGCAACACCGGCAGGCGTGGTGATTGCGCTGGACCGTATGGAGAAAGGCACCGGCGAGAAATCCGCGGTGCAGGAAGTGCGCGAGCAGTACGGCATGCCGGTGGCGGCAGTGGTTACGCTGGAAGACCTGATCGCCTATCTGAAGTCTGATCCTTCCTGGGAGGAGCGCCTGAATGCAGTATCGAAATACCGGCAGCAGTATGGCGTATAGCCTGGTCCTCGCGCTGTTCCTGGTCCTGGCCGCACAGCCGGCGCAGGCCAAGATGTACAAGTGGGTCGACGCCCAGGGCAATGTGCACTACACCGACACGCCGCCGCCCGAGTCCGCCGGTCAGGGAAACTCCGAAGTAAAGAAATCCGGCACGGTCGTGAAGAGAACCGAATCGACCGAGGAAAGAGAAAAACGGCTCGCCGCCGAGGCTGCCGAGAAGGAGCGCAAGAAAGCCGCGGCCGAGCAGGCGCGCAAGGACCGTGCGCTGCTCGCCACCTACACCAGCGAGCGGGAGATCGACCTCGCGCGCGACCGCGCCCTGGAACACCACAACCTGATCATCAAGAGCGCGGAAGCCAGGCTCAAGCAGCTGGAGCCCGGATCGAAGGAACTGGAAAACAAGGTCAAGGCCGCTACCAAGGGCGGCAAGCCTGCGCCTCAGCACTTGCAGGAACAGTACGATGCCAAGCGCGCCGAGGTCGAGGAAGCGCAACGCATCATAAAAACCAACCAGGAAGCCAAGATCAAGGTGCGCGAGCGCTACGAGGCGGAGAAGCTGCGTTTCCGCGAACTGACGGCTGCCCGCTAGCGCAATCCGCCCGGTGCGAGCGTTCCGAACGCTCACGCCGGATCATCGATGAAAAGGAATCCGGATTCCATGTCCACAACAACCGCCGAACCCCACGAGCTTTGCCTGGGCTGCGTGTATTACCCGCCGAACCTGCCGCCTCAGGCCTATGCCCCGGAAGACTGGAACATGCTGCAGGCGCAGCAATGCTCGTTCGAGTATGTGCCCGGCGATGCCGACTGCCTGGCCAACCGCAAAACAAGCTGCAGCCTGGTCGACCTGAACCGGCTGGTCGGCCGCAGCTAGCGGCAGAATCCGGAAAGCGGATGGCTTCACCGGCTTCGGGCTGCCAAACCCACCAAAAGCTGTCGTGGCGGTCACTGTTTTCAGCTGCCGGCTTTGTACGATCGGCCGGTTGCATGGCCCGCAGCCGCTGGCTTTGAAGCCGACCGCTTCAAATCTCTCGTTCAAGGTCTAGAATCGAAGCATTCCCGTTTCTGCCCGGTCGGGTGAAATCATGAATCCGCTTTCGCAACTGCCTGCCGTCGACCGCCTGCTTGCCGAACCTGCGGTCGCTTCCCTGGTCGATATCCATGGCCGCAGCATCGTCACCCGGCTGGTTCGCAATGCGCTGGCCGAGGCACGCGAGGCGATCCGCGCCGGCGCGCCGCTGCCCGACAGCGCGAGCCTGATCGAAAAAATAGATAAAAACGCGAAGGCGCAGGCCATGCCCAGGCTGCGCCCGGTCTACAACCTCACCGGCACGGTGCTGCATACCAACCTCGGCCGCGCGCCCCTGCCCGAAGAAGCGATTCAGGCGCTGGTGACGGCGGCGCGCAGCCCCTGCGCGCTCGAATACGACATCGACAGCGGCGGACGCGGCGACCGCGACGACATCGTCAACGAACTCTTGTGCGAACTCACCGGCGCCGAGGCCGCCACGGTGGTCAACAACAATGCCGCTGCCGTTTTCCTGCTGCTCAACACCCTGGCGCAGAGGAAGGAAGTGATCGTCTCGCGCGGCGAACTGATCGAAATCGGCGGCGCCTTCCGCGTGCCCGACATCATGAAGCGTGCCGGTGCCAGACTCGTCGAAGTCGGCACCACCAATCGCACGCATCTGAAAGACTTCGCCGAGGTCATCAGCCCGCGCAGTGCCATGCTGATGAAGGTGCATGCCAGCAACTATGCAATCCAGGGCTTCACTCACGCAGTGCCGGAAAGCGAGCTGGCCGGGCTCGCACATGCGCACAACCTGCCCTTCGTCGTCGATCTCGGCTCCGGCACGCTGGCCGACCTCGACGCCTACGGCTTGCCGCACGAACCGACGCCGCGCGAGAACATCGCCGCCGGCGCGGACCTGGTGACCTTCTCCGGAGACAAGCTGCTGGGCGGCCCGCAGGCCGGCCTGCTGGTCGGGCGCAAGGACCTCGTCGCCAGGATCAAGAAGAACCCGCTCAAGCGTGCGCTGCGCGTGGGCAAGATCACGCTGGCCGCGCTGGAAGCCGTGCTGCGCCTCTACCGCGACCCCGACCGCCTGCACGAACGCCTGACCGCGCTCGCGCAATTGACGCGTCCGCAGGCCGAAATCCACGCGGCGGCCGACCGCCTGCTGCCGGCCCTGCAAGCCGCGCTGGCATCAAGGCCTGTGACGGTCGAGATCGTTCCGCTCAAGTCGCAGATCGGCTCGGGCTCGCTGCCGGTCGACCGCCTGCCCTCGGCCGGCTTCGCCGTCCGCCCGCAGGGCAAGAAAAGCGGCGTGCTCAATCGCATCGAGGCCGCGCTGCGCGGGCTCGATCGCCCGGTCATCGGCCGCATCGAAGACGGCGCGTTGCTGCTGGACCTGCGCTGTCTTGCGCCTGCCGAGGAAACGGCATTCGCTGCCAACCTGGCCGGACTCTCATGCTCGTAGGCACTGCCGGCCACATCGACCACGGCAAGACCACGCTGGTGAAGGCGCTCACCGGCGTGGATGCCGACCGCCTGCCCGAGGAGAAGGCGCGCGGCATCACGCTCGACCTCGGCTATGCCTATGCGCCGCTGGCGGACGGTTCCATGCTCGGCTTCGTCGACATGCCGGGACATGAAAAGCTCGTCCACAACATGCTCGCCGGCGCGACCGGCATCGACTTCGTGCTGCTGGTGATCGCCGCCGACGACGGCCCGATGCCGCAGACGCGCGAACATCTCGAACTCCTCGATCTGCTGGGCTTGAGCCGCGGCGCGGTCGCGCTCGCCAAGACCGATGCCGTCTCGCCGCAGCGGCTCGACGAGGCAAGGCAGGAGGTGGCGGCGCTCGTCGCCGGCACCGGGCTTGCCGGCAGCCCGTTGTTTCCGGTATCCGGACGTACGGGCGAGGGCGTGGCCGCGCTGCGCGCGCATCTGGAAACGGCCGCAGCCGCCATGCCTGCGCGCCCGGCAGGCGGCCGTTTCCGGCTGGCCGTCGACCGCTGCTTCTCGCTCGCCGGCATCGGCACGGTGGTGACCGGTACGGCTCATTCGGGCAGGATTTCCGTCGGCGAGACGGTCACGGTTTCGCCGCCCGGGCTCAAGGCCCGCGTGCGCAGCATGCATGTGCAGGACCAACCAGCGGAAAGCGGGCAGGCCGGCGAGCGTTGCGCGCTCGCGCTTACCGGCGATTTCGAGAAGAAGGACGTCGCGCGCGGCATGTGGGTGGTCGCCCCGGCGCTGGCCGTGCCGCTGACGCGCTTCCATGGCGAGGTGCGCGTGCCTGCCGGCCAGAAGCCGCTGACGCACATGCAAAGCGTGCACGTGCACCTCGGCACCGAGGACATCATCGGTCGCGTCGCCTTGCTCGATTGCAAGGAAGCGCGTCCCGGCGAACAGGCACTGGCCGAGATACTGCTTGATCGCGAGACCCTGGCGCTGCGTGGCGACCGCTTCATCCTGCGCGATGCCGGAGCGCAGCGTACCGTGGCCGGCGGGCGCGTGCTCGACATCTTCCCGCCCACGCGGCACAAGCGCGCGCCGCAACGCCTGGCTCTGCTCGATGCGATGCGCGCCGACGACCCGGCCGTTGCCCTGGCGGCCATGGCCGAGCAGGCCGCAGCCGGCGTCGACCTCGATCGCTTTGCCGTGAACTGGAATCTCGCACAAGCCGATGCCGAAGTTCTCTGGCAGCGCGCCGACCTGCGCGTGATTGGCGACGGCGGCGCATCGCTTGGCTTTACGCAAGCAGCCTGGGACGGGCTCAAGACGAAGCTGCTCGATGCGCTCGCGCGCGAGCACGAGCGCGCGCCCGACATGATCGGCGTCGAGCGCGAGCGCCTGCGCCGCATGGGCGCGGCCAAGCTGTCCCGCGCCGCCTTCGATGCGGCCAGCGCGGAACTGCTGGCCGCCGGCCAGGTCGCGCAGACCCGCGCCTGGCTGCACCTGCCCGAACATCGCGCCAGCGTTTCCGACGCGGATCGTGCACTTTTTGCCGTGCTGAAGCCGCTGCTCGATGCGGTGCCGTTCAATCCGCCGAGAGTGCGCGACGTGGCCAACGCAAGCGGCATGCCGGAGAGCACGGTGCGCCAGTTGTTCAAGCGCATCGCCCGCGCCGGCGAGCTTTTCCCGGTCGCCCATGACCACTATTTCACTGCTGCTGCCGTGGCCGAGCTCGCCGCCATCGTGCGCAGGCTCAACGAGGACGCAGGCAGCGCGCGCATCGCCAGCCTGCGCGACATCATTTACGGCGATGGCGGCGGCGGGCGCAAGGTGGCGACGCAGATTCTCGAGTTCTTCGATCGCGTCGGCTACACTCGACGCGTGCGCGACGAACACGTGTTGCGCCACGAGGGTGCAGCGCCCGATTGGACAACATCATGAAATACGGAAGAGATCGTTCCCCGGTGGGGCGCCCGGTCTTCAAAACCGGGAGGGGCCGCCATGCGGTCCCTGGTAGGTTCGACTCCTGCTCTCTTCCGCCAGTTTTGGTCCACCGCTCAGGGGGATGATTCGCGGCAGGCATCTTCCTCCGGCGTCAGCGCCCGCACCGGCACGCGCCAGAGGAACAGGGCGAGGACGAGGCCGAGAGCGGCGAGGCCAAGGCGCACGGGGAGGGAATCGACCGCGTAGATCGACGCGCTGAAGGAAATCACCAGCAGGGTGAAGGCCCAGGGCTTGATGCCCGGCGGCATGCTGCGGTGTTCTTCCCAGTCCTGGATGATGGGGCCGAAGATTTTATGATGCAGCAGATAGTGGTGCAGGCGCGCGGAGCCGCGGGCGAAGAAGGCCGCGGCCAGCAGCACCAGGGGCGTGGTGGGGAGGATGGGCAGGAAGATGCCCAGCACCGCCAGGGCCAGCATTGCCAGCCCCAGCCCGATGAACAGCCGGCGCACCCAGGGGGATGGGTGGGGGCGCGCCATGGCTTCAGCCGGCCAGTTTCCGTTTCAGGATTTCGTTGACCTGCGCCGGATTGGCCTTGCCCTTGGTCGCTTTCATCACCTGGCCAACGAGGGCGTTGAAGGCCTTGTCCTTGCCGGCGCGGAATTCCTCCACCGACTTCTGGTTCGCCGCCAGCACGTCGTCGACGATTCTTTCGATCTCGCCCGTGTCCGACATCTGCTTCAGCCCCCTGGCCTCGATGATGGCGTCGGCCTCGCCTTCGTCGGCCCACATGGCGGCGAACACTTCCTTGGCCAGCTTGTTCGAGAGCGTGTTGTCGGCGATGCGCTTCAGCAGCCCGGCCAGGGCTGCCGGCGAAATCGGCGACTGGGTGAAATCGAGCTCGGCCTTGTTGAGCGATGAGGCAAGTTCGCCGTTCATCCAGTTGGCGGCGAGCTTGGCGCCGGCGGCATCCGCGCCCAGCGCCTTCAATGCGGCCTCGAAATAATTCGCCTGCGCCAGGGATTGCGTGAGCAGACCGGCGTCGTAGGCGGACAGGCCATAGTCCTGCTGGTAGCGCGCTTCTTTCTGCTGCGGCAGTTCCGGCAGTTCTGCACGCATCTCTTCGATCAGCGCCTCGTCGAGTTTTACCGGCAGCAGGTCGGGGTCGGGGAAGTAGCGGTAGTCGTGGGCTTCTTCCTTGCTGCGCATCATGCGCGTTTCGCCGGTGTCCGGGTCGAACAGCACGGTGGCCTGCTGGATCTTGTGGCCGTCCTCGATTTGCTCGATCTGCCAGCGCACCTCGAAGTCGATGGCCTGCTCGAGAAAGCGGAAGGAGTTGAGGTTCTTGATCTCGCGCCGCGTGCCGAACTCGGCCTGGCCGAGCGGGCGCACCGAGACGTTGGCGTCGACGCGGAAGCTGCCTTCCTGCATGTTGCCGTCGCAGATGCCGATCCAGGTGACCAGGTTGTGCAGCGCCTTGGCGTAGGCCACGGCCTCCCTGGCCGAACGCATGTCCGGTTCGGACACGATTTCCAGCAGCGGCGTGCCGGCGCGGTTGAGATCGATGCCGGTCATGCCGTGGAAGTCTTCGTGCAGCGACTTGCCGGCGTCTTCTTCCAGGTGGGCGCGGGTGATGCGGATGGTTTTCTCTTCGCCGTCGACGTGGATCTTCAGCGCGCCGTGCTCGACGATGGGCTTGGCCAGCTGGCTGATCTGGTAGCCCTTGGGCAGGTCGGGATAGAAGTAGTTCTTGCGGTCGAACACGTTGACGCGGTTGACGATCGCGCCGATGGCAAGGCCGAACTTGATGCAGCGTTCGATGGCGCCCTTGTTCAGCACCGGCAGCACGCCGGGCAGGGCGATGTCTACCGCCGAGGCCTGGGTGTTGGGCGCGGCGCCGAAGGCGGTGCTGCTGCCGGAAAAGATTTTCGATTGCGTGGTGAGCTGGGTGTGCACTTCCAGCCCGATGACGGTTTCCCACTTCATTTCAGTGCCTCCGGCATTCTCGTGTGCCAGTCGGTGTTGAGTTGATACTGGTGCGCGACGTTCAGGAGCTTCGCCTCGGCGAACAGGTCGCCGATCAATTGCAGGCCGATGGGACGGCCGTTGCCGGAGAAACCGCAGGGGACGGACATGCCCGGCAGGCCGGCAAGGTTGACGGCGATGGTGTAGATGTCGGAGAGATACATGGCCACCGGGTCGGCCGCCTTCTCGCCGAAGTCGAAGGCCGGCGTCGGCGCGGTGGGACCGAGGATGACGTCGCACTGCTTGAAGGCAGCGGCGAAGTCGGCCGCGATCAGCCGGCGGATGCGCTGCGCCTGCAGGTAGTAGGCGTCGTAGTAGCCGTGGCTCAGGACGTAGGCGCCGATCATGATGCGGCGCTTGACCTCGGCGCCGAAACCCTCGGCGCGGGTCTTCTCGTACATGTCGAGCAGGTCCTTGTAGTCGCTGGTGCGGTGGCCGTAGCGCACGCCGTCGAAACGCGAGAGGTTCGACGAGGCTTCCGCCGGGGCCAGCACGTAGTAAACCGGCACCGACAGGCCCATGTTCGGCAGTGACACTTCGACCGTCTCTGCGCCGAGCTTCCGGTATTCGGCAATCGCCGCCTCGACCGCCTGCGCGACTTCGGCGGACAGACCCTCGGCAAAGAATTCCCTGGGCAGGCCGATTTTCAGCCCGGCCAGCGGCTGGCCGAGATCGCGGCTGTAGTCCTCGGTTTCGCGTTGCAGGCTGGTGGAGTCGCGCTCGTCGTAGCCGGCCATGACGTTCAGCAGCAGCGCGCAGTCCTCGGCCGAGGGCGCCATGGGGCCGGCCTGGTCGAGGCTGGAGGCGAAGGCGATCATGCCGTAGCGCGAGCACACGCCGTAGGTGGGCTTGAGTCCGGAAATGCCGCATAGTGCGGCGGGCTGGCGGATGGAGCCGCCAGTGTCGGTGCCGGTGGCGGCCGGCGCCATGCGCGCGGCGACCGCCGCGGCCGAACCGCCGGAGGAACCGCCGGGCACGGCGGTCTCGCTCCAGGGATTCTTCACCGGGCCGAAGAAACTGGTCTCGTTGGACGAACCCATGGCGAACTCGTCCATGTTGGTCTTGCCCAGGCTTACCGTGCCGGCCGCCTTGAACCTGGCGATCACGGTGGCGTCGTAGGGCGCGGTGAAATTGGCCAGCATTTTCGAGGCGCAGGTGGTGCGCCAGCCGTCGGCGCAGAAAATGTCCTTGTGCGCCACGGGCACGCCGAGCAAGGGCGCGGATTCGCCGGCGGCGAGGCGTGCATCGGCGGTTCGGGCTTCGGCCAGGGTCCTGTCGCGGTCGATGGTGATGAAGGCGTTCAGCCGCGGATTGAGTTGCTCGATGCGGTCGAGGAAGAGGGTGGCCAGCTCCGTGCTGGAAATCCGTTTCGCGGCGAGCAGCGCGGCAAGCTGTTTCAGGGAACTGTTGATCATCTTGGGTCGGGGAGCGGGCGGTTCGGGCCGCCGGGCAGGATTACTCGATTACCTTGGGCACGAGGTAGAGCCCGTTTTCCACGGCGGGAGCGACGGCCTGGAACTTGTCGCGCTGATCGGACTCGGATACCCGGTCCGCACGCAGCCGCTGGAACACGTCTAGGGCATGGGCCATGGGCTCCACACCTTTGGTGTCCACCGCCTGCATCTGCTCGATCAGGCCGAAAATGCTGTTCAGCTGACCGCGCGCGGCTTCCGCCTCGGCCTCGGTCACGCGAATGCGAGCCAGCCGGGCGATATGCTGGATGTCTTGCTGGGAGAGGGACATATGCCGGAAAAACCCTTGAAAAACAGGTTATGGGAAGGTTTGCTTGCGGTATTATAACAAGCTTGACTCGGCCTTCTTCTGGACCCTTCCTGGACCCGCCCGGCACTTCCCCGCCGGCCATTACTAGAGACACACATGTTCGGTTTTCTTACCCAATATTTTTCGACTGATCTTGCCATCGACCTGGGCACGGCCAACACCCTCATCTATGTCGGCGGCAAGGGGGTCATCCTGGACGAGCCTTCGGTAGTCGCGATCCGCACCGACCGGAACGCCGGCGGCAAGAAAACCATCCAGGCCGTCGGCCTGGAAGCCAAGCAGATGCTGGGGCGCACGCCCGGCTCGATGAATGCCATCCGCCCCATGAAGGACGGCGTGATCGCCGATTTCACCGTCACCGAGCAGATGCTTAAGTACTTCATCAAGAAGGTGCACGATTCCAAGATGTTCCAGCCCAGCCCGCGCATCATCATCTGCGTGCCTTACGGCTCGACCCAGGTCGAGCGCCGCGCCATCCGCGAATCCGCGCTGGGTGCCGGCGCGCGCCAGGTGTACCTGATCGAGGAGCCGATGGCGGCGGCGATCGGCGCCGGCCTGCCGGTGAGCGAGGCGACCGGCTCCATGGTGGTGGACATCGGCGGCGGCACCACCGAGGTGGGCGTGATTTCGCTGGGCGGCGTGGTCTACGCCAATTCGGTGCGAGTGGGCGGCGACAAGTTCGACGAGTCCATCGTCAACTACATCCGTCGCAACTACGGCATGCTGATCGGCGAAGCCACTGCTGAGCTGATCAAGAAGCAAATGGGCTCGGCTTTCCCCGGCGCCGAGGTGCGAGAAATGGAAGTCAAGGGCCGCAGCCTCGCCGAAGGCATCCCGCGCAGCTTCACCGTGTCCAGCAACGAAATCCTCGAAGCGCTCACCGACCCCCTCAATGCCATCGTCGCGGCGGTGAAGGGCGCGCTCGAACAGACCCCGCCCGAACTGGGCGCGGACATCGCCGAGAAGGGCATGGTGCTGACCGGCGGCGGCGCGCTGCTGCGCGACCTCGACCGCCTGCTCATGGAAGAAACCGGCCTGCCGGTGATTGTTGCCGATGACCCGCTGTCCTGCGTGGTACGCGGTTCCGGGCGGGCGCTGGAAGAGTTCGAGAAGCACGTTTCGGTTTTCACCAACGAATAAGTGAAGCGCGTAACGACAGGCGGCCATACCCATCGCATTCAAGGCGATCGCAACGGGAACTCTTCGCTTTTCATCGCAAGACTACAGGGGAAACACTAAGTGGCGACACCAGGCCAGCCCATGTTCACGCGGGCAGCGGGCCCGGCGGCGCGGCTGGCGATGTGGTCCGTGCTGGCGATCACCCTGGTCGTGCTCGACGCCCGCTTCAATGCCATGGGCTGGCTGCGCGCGGGCGTGGTGGCCGTGTTCTATCCGGCGCAGCTTGCCGTGCGCGCGCCTTTCGAACTGGCATCCGACGTCTCCGGTTTCCTCGTGCGCCACCGCACGCTGCAGAACGAGAACGAGGCGCTGCGCCAGGCTAACCAACGGGCCGATGCGCAACTGGCCGGCCTGAACGCGCTGCGTGCCGACAACGAGGAACTGCGCCGCCTGGTCGTGCTGCGGCAGATGAACGGTTTCGACTCGGTCGCGGCCGAGATCCTGAGCACGCCGCGCGACCCGTTTTCCCAGCGGGTGATTCTGGACAAGGGCGCCAATACCGGCATTCGCGCAGGCCAGCCGGTCGTCGACGGCATGGGCCTGGTCGGTCAGGTCACGCGCGCCTATGCCTTCAGCAGCGAGGTGACCCTGGTGACCGACCGCAGCCAGGCGGTGCCCGTGCAGATCCAGCGTACCGGTCAGCGCGTGCTGGTGTTCGGCGGCGGCAGCAGCATGGAGGTGCGCTACCTGCCGACGCACACCGACATCCGGCAGGGCGATATCCTGGTGACATCCGGCATCGACCGCGTCTATCCGCCGGGCCTCGTCGTGGCCAGGGTGACCCGCGTGCAGCGCCCGAGCGAGGACCCCTATGCCCGTGTGAGCTGCCTGCCCATGGCCGGCGTAGACCGGAGCCGCGTGCTGATGGTGCTGGCTGCTCAGGAGGCCCCTGGAAAGCCATGAACTACGATCTGCAATCCTTCCCCAAAATCGATCCGCGCCAGGAGTGGCGCGTGATCGGACTGACCCTGCTGGCGGCATTCCTGCTGAAGCAGATTCCCTGGCATGGCTGGGCCCTGCTGTTCCGGCCCGACTTCGTCCTGATCGTGCTGCTGTTCTGGGCGCAGCGGCGCCAGGACGGCATCAGCTTCGGGCTCGCTTTTGCCCTCGGGCTGGTGACCGACGTGCAGGATGGCGTGGTGCTGGGCCAGCATGCGCTGGCCTATTGCGCCGGCGTTTTCCTGGTGCAGCATTTTCGCCGCCGGCTGTTCATGTTCACGCTCTGGCGCCAGGCCATGCAGATATTCCCCCTGCTGTTGCTGGCCGAGGTGGCCGCGCTGGTGGTCGGCTGGGTTTCCACGCGCACGCCGCAGCCCGGCTGGGTCCTCGCCACCTCCTTCACCGGCACCCTGCTGTGGCTGATCGTCGCCTACGCCGGAAAAATGCCGGCGGCCCGCACGGAGTAGGCCGCGGCCAATGCAGTCTCGCGTACTCAAGAACCTGGAACTCGAACTTGCGCACTACCGCAACCGCCTGATGGTGGGCGCAGGCTTCGTGCTGGTGCTGGCCCTGATCATGGTGACGCGGCTGGTCTATCTGCAGCTGGTCAAGCACGAGCACTACCAGAACCTTGCCGAAAACAACCGCATCACCCTGGTGCCGACGGTGCCCAACCGCGGCCTGATCTATGACCGCAACGGCAGCATCCTCGCCGAAAATTTCTCCGGCTATACCCTGGAAATCACGGTTGCCCGTGCCGGCGATCTCGACGCGCTGTTGAAGCAGCTGGGCGAACTCATTGAAATCACGCCCAAGCATCTGCGCCAGTTCAAGCGACTGCGCGAAGAGTCGCACGAATTCGAGACCGTGCCGCTGAAAAGCAAGCTGAGCGACGAGGAAGTGGCGGTCCTGGCGGCCAACCGCTATCGCCTGCCCGGCGTGGAAGTGAAGGCGCGGCTGTTCAGGAACTATCCGGCCGGCGAAGGCCTGTCGCACGTCATCGGCTACATCGGCCGCATCAACGACCGCGACCTGAAGAACCTCAGGGAAAGCGGCAAGACGCCCAACTACAAGGGCAGCACCCATATCGGCAAGGTCGGGCTGGAGCAGTACTACGAGGACATCCTGCACGGCAGGACCGGGTTCGAGCAGATGGAAACCGACTCGGGGGGGCGGGCGGTGCGCGTGCTTTCGCAGACGCCGCCGAGCGCCGGGCACGACCTCATCCTGCACCTGGACGTGGAATTGCAGCGCGTCGCCGAATACGCCTTCGGCGACTACCGCGGCGGGCTGGTGGCGATCGACCCCAATACCGGCGGCGTGCTGGCCATGGTGAGCAAGCCCGGCTTCGACCCCAACCTGTTCGTCGACGGCATCGACTCGACGACCTGGAAGGAACTCAACGAATCGATCGACACGCCCATGGTCAATCGTCCGCTGCGCGGCATCTATCCGCCCGGCTCGACCATCAAGCCCTTCCTCGCGCTCGGCGCGCTGGAACTCGGGCTGCGCAAGCCGTCCGACGCCATCGCCGATCCGGGCTACTTTTCGCTGCCCGGCAGCAGCCACCGCTATCGCGACTGGAAACGGGAGGGCCACGGCACGGTCGACCTGCACCGCTCCATCGTGCAGTCCTGCGATACCTATTACTATCGGCTGGCCGTCGACATGGGGGTCGAGCGCATGCATGATTTCCTCGCCCGGTTCGGCCTCGGCGCCAAAACCGGCGTGGACCTGCACAACGAATCTTCCGGCCTGCTGCCGTCCAAGGAATGGAAGCAGCGGCGCTGGAAACAGCCCTGGTACATGGGTGAAACCGTCATCGCCGGCATCGGCCAGGGCTATCACCTGACTACGCCCATGCAACTGGCGGCGGCGACCGCCATGCTGGCGAACGGCGGCACCTTCTACCGCCCGCGCCTGGTCAGGGCGGTGCGCAATGCCCAGACACGCGAAGAGCGCGTGATCCCGCCCGAGGTGGCGTGGACCGACCGTTTCGACCCCGGGCACATGGCACATGTACGCCAGGCCATGGTCGACGTGCTGAAGCCCGGCGGCACGGCCGTGCTGGCCGGCGCCAACGCCCCCTACGACATCGCCGGCAAGACCGGCACCGCACAGGTGGTCGGCATCAAGCAGGGCGCGAAGTACGATGCCAGCAAGCTGGCCGAGCGCCATCGCGACCATGCCCTGTTCGTGGCCTTTGCCCCGGCGGAGGCGCCCAGGATCGCACTGGCGGTGCTGGTGGAAAATGGCGGCAGCGGCAGCGGCACGGCGGCGCCGGTCGCGCGCGCCGTATTCGATTACTATCTGCTCGGCAAGAAACCCGAGGGCGTGCCTGTCAGGGAGGGGTATGAATCAGCCGGCGATTAAGCGCGTGGTGGCCGGGGCTCTCCGCCACATGGACGGCATGCTGCTGGTGCTGCTGCTCGTCCTGCTGGCCGTCAGCGTGGCCGCGGTATTCAGCGCCTCGGGCCAGAGCGGCGCACGCCTCGCCGGCCACCTCACCAACATCGCCGTGGCCATGGCGATCCTCGTCGTGGTCGCCAACATTCCGCCCCACATCCTCGCCAAGCTGGGACCGCCGCTTTATGCGATCGGCCTGGTGCTGCTGGTCGCGGTCGCCCTGTTCGGCGAAATCCGCAACGGCTCGCGCCGCTGGCTGCCGCTCGGCGTCACCAGCATCCAGCCGTCCGAGCTGATGAAAATCGCCTTGCCGCTGATGCTGGCCTGGTATTTCCAGCAGCGCGAGGCGATCCTGCGGCTCAGGCATTTCGGCGTCGCCGCGGTGCTGATCGCGCTGCCCTTCCTGCTGATCCTGCGCCAGCCCGACCTCGGCACCGCACTGCTCATCGGCGCATCCGGCTTCTATGTGCTGTTCTTCGCCGGACTGTCGTGGAAAATCATCACCGGCCTCGGCGTCGCCGGCGCGCTGTCGCTGCCCGTCGCCTGGGGCCTGCTGCACGACTACCAGCGCCAGCGCGTGCTGACCCTGTTCGACCCCATGAGCGACCCGCTCGGCGACGGCTACCACATCATCCAGTCCACCATCGCGATCGGCTCCGGCGGCGCCTTCGGCAAGGGCTGGCTGTCGGGCACGCAGAACCAGCTCGACTTCGTGCCGGAGCGCACCACCGATTTCATCTTCGCCGTGTTCAGCGAGGAGTTCGGGCTGCTCGGCGTGATCCTGCTGCTGCTGCTCTATCTGGCCATTGCCGCGCGCGGCCTCAAGATCGCCGAACAGGCGCCGTCCATGTTCGCGCGGCTGATGGCGGCCACCATCAGTCTGAACTTTTTCACCTATATTTTCGTCAACATGGGCATGGTTTCCGGAATCCTGCCCGTAGTCGGCGTGCCGCTGCCGCTGATGAGCTACGGCGGCACCGCCATGGTGACATTGATGATCGGTTTCGGCATGCTCATGAGCATGGCCACGCACCGCAAGCTGCTCAAGACATGATGAAAAAACTGCTGACACTCCTGTTCGCAGCCGGCTGGCTGGCTGGCTGCTCCTCGGTGCCGAGCTCCAAATCCTCGGCCCCGCTGCCTCCGCAGACCCGCGCCGGCGGCTACTACCTCGACGACGGCCCCGAGGCCAATCCGCCGAAGAACCTCGACCAGGTGCCTGACGCGGTGCCGCGCGACGAACCGCTGCACAAGTTCGCCAACCGCCCCTACGAAGTCATGGGCAAGAATTACACGCCCATGCGCGAACGCGAGCCGCTGCGGCAGACCGGCGTGGCTTCCTGGTACGGCAAGCGCTACCACGGCAGGAAGACTTCCTCGGGCGAGGTCTACGACATGTACGGCATGACGGCTGCGCATCCCACGCTGCCCATCCCCAGCTATGTCAAGGTCACCTCGCTCGACAACGGCCGGTCCGTGATCGTGCGCGTCAATGACCGCGGCCCGTTCCACAGCGACAGGGTCATCGACCTGTCCTACACTGCCGCCTGGAAGCTGGGCCTGCTGGGCAAGGGCAGCGGCAGGGTGACGGTGGAGAGCGTGGGGCCGGATACCGAGGCGGTCACGCCGCTGGCTGCCAGCGCACCCTTGGAGGCGGTGCCCCTGGCGCCGCCGGAGCCGGCGCCGCGCAGCGAGCAAAGCCAGGCCGCAGCGCCGGCTGCCGGCATCTACGTGCAGCTCGGCGCCTTCGGCAGCCTGGAAAACGCCCGCAAGCTGCTGGCGCGTGCACGCGCAGCACTGGCGATTCCCGCCGAACGGGCGCAGATCGCGTTCGTCGGCAATCTGCACCGGGTCAAGCTCGGGCCTTTCGCCGATCATGGCGAGGCCAGCGGCTGGGTGGAAAGAAGCAGCGCGGCCCTGGGCGTTGCGGCAATTACGGTTACACGATGAAGATGAAGAAATTTTTGTATTCGCTGCTGTTCCTGTTCGTGATCTCGCCGGTGTGGGCTGTCGTCGGGCTGCCTGCCGATCCGCCCAGGATCGAAGCACGCGCCTGGATGCTGCTGGATGCGTCAAGCGGACAGATCCTGGCGGCCCGCAACGAGGATCAGAAGCTCGCCCCGGCATCGCTGACCAAGATGATGACGGCCTATGTCGTGTTCGAGGCCATCAAGAGCGGCAAGCTGAAAAGCGGCCAGAACCTGAAGGTTTCCGAGCGCGCAGCCAGCGCCGCGGGCGCGCGAATGTTCGCCCGGGTCGGCCAGGAGATCAAGCTCGACGACCTCTTGATGGCGCTCATCGTGCAGTCCGGCAATGATGCTGCGCTGGTGCTGGCCGAGGGGGTGGCAGGCAGCGAAGAAGCCTTTGTCGGGATGATGAATGCCCAGGCCAAGAAGCTCGGCCTCGATTCCACCCGGTTTGCCAATGCCACCGGCCACTCGCAACCCGACCACTACAGCAGCGCGCGCGACATGACGCGCCTTGCCAACTGGATGATTCAGTCCTTTCCGCAGCAGTACAAACGCTATTACGCGCAGCGCGAGTTCACCTTCAACGGCGTTACCCAGCAGAACCGCAATCGGCTGCTGTGGCTCGACCCGCAGGTGGACGGCGTCAAGACCGGCTACACCTCTGCTGCCGGCTATTGCCTGGTAGCCAGTGCCGAGCGCGGCAAGCGCCGCCTCATCGCCACGGTGATGGGCGCGCGTTCCGAAGTCGACCGCGGCATGCATGCACAGAAGCTGCTCAACTACGGTTTTCTGGAAACCGAGTCGCTGCGCTATTACCGCGCCGGCCAGGCGGTGGCCAGGATTCCCGTATACAAGGGCAGTTCGCGCGAGCTGCCCATCGGCTTCCTCAAGGACTTCTCGCTGACCACGCAAAAAGGCGTGTCGAGCCGGATCAAGGCTCAGGTCATCACCGAGCAGCCCTACATCGCGCCGCTGAAAAAGGGCCAGGTCATGGGCACGCTGCGGCTCACCCTCGACGGCGAAACGCTCGGCCACTATCCGCTGGTGGCGCTGAACGACGTGCCCGTGGCCGGCTGGTTCGGCCGCTTCTGGGACGGCCTGTGGCTGCTCTGGAAATGAGCCAGCGCACGGTCTATCTCAATGGCGAGTGGCTGCCGCTGGGCGAAGCCAGGGTGCCGGTGCTCGATCGCGGCTTCATGCTGGGCGACGGCGTCTACGAGCTGATTCCGGTCTACCTGCGCAAGCCTTTTCGCCTCGACGAGCACTTGCGCCGCCTGCAGGCCAGCCTCGACGGCATCCGCCTTGCCAATCCGCTGTCCGATGCGCAGTGGCGCGAGGTGATCGAAACGGTGGTGGCCGGCCACGAGGCGGACGACCAGTCGGTGTACCTGCAGGTCACGCGCGGGGCGGCGCCGCGCGACCATGCCTTCCCGGCGAATGCGCAGCCCACGGTGCTGGTGATGAGCAGCCCGCTGTCCCGTCCCGATCCCGTCCAGTACGAGCATGGAGTCTGCGCGGTCTCCACCGAGGACATCCGCTGGCATCGCTGCGACCTCAAGACGCTCAACCTGCTGCCCAACGTGCTGGCCAGGCAGAAGGCGGTGGATGCCGGCTGCGTCGAGTGCGTCATGTTCCGCGACGGCGTGCTCTCCGAAGGCGCGGCATCGAACATTTTCGCGGTCAGGGACGGTCTCATCCTGGCGCCGGTCAAGGATCATCGCGTGCTGCCGGGCGTGACCTACGATGTCGTGCTGGAACTGGCCAGGGCGAACGGTCTGGCCTGCGCGGTGCGCGACATTGCCGAGGCTGAAGTGCGCAGCGCCGATGAACTGTGGCTTACCTCCTCCAGCCGCGAGGTGCAGGCCATCGTCGAACTCGACGGCCGGCCGGTCGGCAGCGGCAAGCCCGGCCCGGTCTACCGGCGCATGTATGCGCTGTACCAGGGCTTCAAGGCGAACATGGCATGAGCGAAACCGAATCCCTGCTCGAATTTCCCTGCGATTTCCCCATCAAGGTGATGGGCGCGGCGCGCGACGACTTTGCCCAGGCCGTGGCCGCCGTGGTGCGCGCGCATGCGCCGGATTTCGATGCCGCCACGCTGGAAATGCGCGCCTCGGGCAAGGGCAATTACCTCGCGGTGACCTGCACCGTGCGCGCCGTTTCGCGCGAGCAGCTGGACAACCTCTATCGCGACCTGTCTTCGCATCCCTACGTCAAGATCGTCTTGTAGTGGACATCACGGTCAAATACCTGGGGCGGGTGGAATACGAACCGACCTGGCGCGCCATGCAGGCATTCAGCGCCGCGCGCGACGACACGACGCCGGACGAGTTGTGGGTGCTGGAGCATCCGCCGGTGTTCACCCTCGGCCAGGCCGGCAAGCGCGAACATTTATTGCAGTCGACCGAGATCCCGCTGGTGCCGATCGACCGTGGCGGCCAGATTACCTACCACGGCCCCGGCCAGGTGGTGATCTATGTGCTGGTGGACCTGAAGCGCCGCGGCTACGGCGTGAAGGAGCTGGTCAGCCGCATGGAACAGGCGGTCATCGAACTGCTCGCGCAATCGGGCGTTGCCGCCGAGCGCAGGGCGGGCGCGCCCGGGGTATACGTGAATGGCGCAAAGATCGCCGCGCTTGGCCTGCGCATCAAGCAGGGCAGGAGCTATCACGGCCTCGCGCTCAACGTCGACATGGACCTCGCGCCCTTCGCCCTCATCAACCCCTGCGGCTATCCGGGCATGGCCGTGACGCAAGCGCGCACGCTCGGCATCGACGCCGGCGCCGAGGAACTCGGCGGCAGGCTGGCCGACATTCTTGCGCGGAAAATCCCGGCCTAGAGCCCGATCATTTCCGCGCCGGTCACCTTTTCCCTGACGCGCACGAGAATCCTGTGCGCCGTGCCGCAGTCGGGGTCGTAGGCGACGGTCATCAGGTGCGGGTCCCTGAGCGACACGCCCGCGCTCACCACGCAGGGCTGGCGGCGGACGAAATCCTCCAACTCGCATTGCTCCTCGGGCGACAACTCCTCGTGGATGTGGACCAGGAAATCTGAAATATGCGGTTCCATGCGGGTCTCCTTGCAATGGCTGGCCCTTGCGGCCATGTTTTTTTTTATAGCACCGGCGCAGGCCTGCTCGGGGTAAAATAACTATCTGATTTTCAAGCGGCATTTCTCATGGCCGACATCAAACTGCACAAGGGCGAGGCGAAGACCTCGCGCATTCCCATCAAGGTGGTTCCCCAGCCGCGGCTGAAAATGCCCGGCTGGATACGCGCCAAGTCGCCCAACAGCCCGGAAGTCCTGCGGCTGAAGGAAGTGCTGCGCGAGAAGAAGCTGCATACCGTGTGCGAGGAGGCGTCCTGCCCCAACCTCGGCGAATGCTTCGGCCACGGCACCGCCACCTTCATGATCCTCGGCGACCTGTGCACGCGCCGCTGTCCGTTCTGCGACGTCGGCCACGGCACGCCGCTGCCGCCCGATGCGGAGGAACCGCAGCACCTGGCCGAGACCATCGCCGCGATGAAGCTGAAGTACGTGGTCATCACCAGCGTGGACCGCGACGATCTTCGCGACGGCGGCGCGAAACATTTCGCCGACTGCATCCGCGCGGTGCGCGAACTGTCGCCGGCGACCAGGATCGAGATACTCACTCCCGATTTCCGCGGACGCCTGGAAACCGCGCTCGACGAGCTCGACAAGGGCCTGCCGGACGTGATGAACCACAATCTAGAAACCGTGCCGCGCTTGTACAAGGCGGCGCGTCCCGGCGCCGACTATGCGCATTCGCTCAAACTGCTGAAGGATTTCAAGGCGCGCCATCCGGATATCCCGACCAAGTCGGGACTGATGGTGGGCCTGGGCGAGACCGACGAGGAGATTCTCGAGGTCATGCGCGACCTGCGCGCGCACGACGTCGACATGCTCACCATCGGCCAGTACCTGCAGCCGTCCAGCGCGCATCTGCCTTTGCTGCGCTACGTCACGCCCGAGCAGTTCGAGGCCTTCGAGAAAGCCGCGCAGGAAATGGGCTTCAGGCAGGCCGCCTGCGGGCCCATGGTGCGTTCGAGCTACCACGCCGACCTGCAGGCGCGTGAACTGGTCAAGTAAGCTGACACAGGGCCGGCTGGCTCCGGCCGCCTCCGCATTCATCCTCGGCGGGCTGGCCGCGCTGGCCTTCGCGCCGGTCGGCTGGTTCCTGCTCATCTTCCTGAGCCTCGCCGGGCTGTTGCATCTCGTTGACCGGGCATCCCCACGCCGGGCATTCCTGCTCGGCTGGCTGTTCGGACTGGGCCTGTTCGGCGTCGGGGTGTCCTGGATCTACATCAGCCTGCACGTGTACGGCGGCATGCCAGCCTGGCTCGCCGGCTTCGCGGTGTTCCTGTTCTGCGGCATTTTCGCCCTGTTTCCGGCGCTGGCGTCCTGGGCGACGGCGCGCTATTCGGTGCCGGGGCGGCTTCGCCTGCTGCTGGTGTTTCCGCTCATGTGGACCGGCGTGGAATGGGTGCGCGGCTGGCTCTTCACCGGCTTTCCCTGGCTTGCCGCCGGCTACGCCCAGGTGCCCGAGGGACCGCTGGCGGGCTTCGCGCCCATCGTCGGCGTGTATGGCGTGTCATGGCTGAGCGCATTCTGTGCCGGCGCCCTGGTCTGGCTGCTGCGCAGTATGTGGCAGCCCGGCAGGTGGCTCGTGCCCTTCGCCGCATTGCTGGCCGTGCTGGGCGCGGGCGAAGGCCTGAAGCCTGTCGAGTGGACCACGCCTGTCGGCAAGCCGGTGAGCGTCGCGCTGGTGCAGGGCAACGTGCCGCAGGAAATGAAATGGCGGCCGGAGCAGGTGGCGCAGACCCTGGCCGATTACGCCGCGCACGTGCGCGCGGCCCAGGCGGAGCTGATCGTGCTGCCGGAAACCGCGTTCCCGGTGTTCTATCAGGCGCTGCCGCCTGCCTATCTCGCCGAGCTGCGCGCGCTCGCTGCCGAGCGCGGCGCCGACATCCTCGCCGGCGTGCCGACCGGCGACCTCGCGGGCGACTACTACAACAGCGTGGTCAGCATAGGCCAGGGGCCGCCGCAGTTCTATCACAAGCATCATCTGGTCGCCTTCGGCGAGTTCGTGCCGCCGGGCTTTGGCTGGATCGTCCGGGTGCTGCACATCCCGCTGTCCGATTTCGCGCGCGGCGGCAAGGACCAGCCGCCCATCGAGGTGGCTGGGCAGAAGGTGGCGCTGAACATCTGCTACGAGGATGTGTTCGGCGAGGAAATCGTGCGCGCCCTGCCCGAGGCCACGCTGCTGGTCAACGTCACCAACGATGCCTGGTTCGGAAAATCCTTCGCCGGCTGGCAGCACGCGCAGATGGCGCAGATGCGCGCGCTCGAAGCCGGGCGCTACATGCTGCGCTCGACCAACACCGGCGTCACCGCGATCATCGACCACAAGGGCCGGGTGTTGTCGTCGCTGCCCGAGTTCACCACCGCCACGCTCACTGGCGAGGCGCAGGGATATGAAGGCATGACGCCCTATGCGCGCTGGGGCAATGCGCCGGTGGTGCTGTTGCTGCTGGGTCTTTTGGGCGTGGTGGCGCTAAGGGCGAAGCCCTGAGGGCGTCGGATTGATTGCAGAGTTCGAGGCGGACGCAGCGTAATTCAACAGGCTCCTCTCGGCGAACGCCGCGTACGCTGCGGTTAAAAGCTTTGCGATGAATGTTTGGGCTACTGCTTGCCGGTGCTGCCGAAGCCGCCCTCGCCGCGGTGGCTCTGCTCGAATTCCTCGACCAGCTGCATCTCGACCTGGATCACCGGCACTACCACCAGCTGCGCCAGGCGCTCCATCGGCTGCAGCACGAACGCCGTCTGCCCGCGGTTCCAGCACGAGACCATGAGCTCGCCCTGGTAGTCCGAGTCGATCAGTCCCACCAGGTTGCCGAGCACGATGCCGTGCTTGTGGCCGAGGCCCGAGCGCGGCAGGATCAGCGCGGCATAGCCGGGGTCGCCGAGATGGATGGCCATGCCGGTGGGAACCAGATGGGTTTCGCCGGGATTTACCGTGATTGCTTCATCGATGCAGGCACGCAGGTCGAGTCCGGCGGAACCGGGCGTGGCGTAATGCGGCAACTGGTCGCGGATTTTTTCGTTGAGGATTTTGACTTCCAGCTTCATGGCGTTTTCGTCAGTTCAGGAGTTGGGCCAGGTGGGCAATGACGCGCCGCGCCTGGGTAAGCTTGTCCGCGCCCGGCAGGCGATGGCTGCCGCGGTCATCCAGCACCAGCAATTCGGCGGCATCGGCGCCGAGCGCGTGCTGGGCGAGGTTGGCGACCAGCATGGGCACGCGCTTTTTCCGGCGCTTGGCCTCGGCATGTTCGAGCAGCCTTTCGGTTTCGGCGGCGAAGCCGACGCAGAAGGGCGCCCCGGGCAAGGCCGCCACGCTCGCGAGGATGTCCCTGGTGGGCAGCAGATTGAGCGTGAGCGGCTGCTCGCTTTTCTTGATCTTCTGCGCGCCGCTCTCGGCCGGGCGGTAGTCCGCCACCGCGGCCACGGAGATGAACACGTCCTGGCCGCCAATGCGCTCCATCACCGCCTCGTACATCTCGTCGGCCGTGGTGACGTTGGTGCGCGTCACGCCCGCAGGCGTGGCGAGGGCGGTCGGGCCGGAGACCAGCGTGACCTCGGCGCCGGCCTCGCGCGCAGCGGCGGCGAGGGCATAGCCCATCTTGCCCGAGCTCAAATTGGTGATGCCGCGCACCGGGTCGATCGGCTCGTAGGTCGGGCCGGCCGTGATCAGCACTTTCCTGCCGGCCAGCAGGCCGACGCTCAGCATGACCTCGACCGCATCGAAGATCGCCTGCGGCTCGCTCATGCGTCCGGGACCGGTTTCGCCGCAGGCCTGCTCACCCGCATCGGGACCGACAATGCGCACGCCATCCTCGATCAGCTGCGCGAGATTGCGCTGGGTGGCGGGGTTGGCCCACATCTCCCGGTTCATCGCCGGCGCCAGCAGCAGCGGGCAGGCGCGCGCGAGACACAGCGTCGCGAGCAGGTCGTCGGCACGGCCTTGCGCGAGCCTGGCCATGAAATCGGCGGAAGCGGGGGCGACCACGATCAAGTCCGCCTGGCGGCTGGCGTGGATGTGGTCCATGCCGCTGCCGGTGCCGCCCCAGAGTTCGGTCAGCACCGGCCGGCCAGTGAGCGCCTGCAGGGTGGCGGTGCCGATGAAATGCGTGGCCGCCTCGGTCATCGCCGCCTGCACGGCATGGCCGGCCTTGATCCACAGGCGCGCGAGCTCGGCCGCCTTGTAGGCGGCGACGCCACCGGTGATGCCGAGGATGATGCTTGCGCGCGAGGTATCTGTCATGGCAAAAAGCGAAAAACAATATTCTAAGGGAGGCAGGGCAGGATGGGGATTAAAGACTGGCCGGCGGACGAACGGCCCAGGGAAAAGCTGCTCGAACGCGGCGCGTCAAGCCTGACCGATGCCGAATTGCTGGCCTTGTTTCTGCGCACCGGGGTCGCCGGCAGGAGCGCGGTGGATCTTGCGCGCGAACTGCTGGACCGCTTCGGCGGCCTGTCGCGCCTGTGCCTGGCCGAGCGCGATCAAATCTGCGAGGCCCCCGGCCTTGGCCCGGCCAAGTACGCGCAACTGAAGGCGGTCATGGAGATGGCGGCCCGCGCCCTGAAGGAGGACATGAAAAGCGGCGACGCCCTGTCCTCGCCGGCGGCGGTGAGGCGCTACCTGAGCCTGCTGCTGAAGGACAAGCCGCACGAGGAGTTCTGGGCGGTGTTCCTCGACGCGCAGAACCGCGCCATCCAGGCCGAAATGCTGTTTCGCGGCACCCTCACCCAGACCAGCGTCTACCCGCGCGAGGTGGTCAAGCGGGCGCTGGCGCACAATGCCGCCAGCCTGATCCTGGCGCACAACCACCCCTCCGGCGTGGCCGAGCCGAGCCAGGCCGACAGGCTGCTCACCCAGACCCTGCGGCAGGCCCTGGCCCTGGTCGAGGTGCGGGTGCTGGACCATTTCGTGGTGGCCGGGGCGGGCGGGATGTCGTTCGCCGAGGCCGGGCTTCTTTGAGGCCGCGCAAGCCCGGCGGGCGGGCCCTGGCGGGCCGCGGCGGGGATGGGGAGAGCGGCGTGCGCACGGGGATATTGCGGGGGCTTGGCTCGGACGCGGATTTCGTGGCATAATCCGCGTTTTTCCGAATTCGGTTCGCCGGGTTCGCGGTTTGCTAATTTTTCTAATCTTGGAGAGCGCACCATGGCTCGCGTATGTCAGGTAACGGGCAAGAAGCCCATGTCTGGGAACAATGTTTCCCATGCAAACAACAAAACCAAGCGCCGGTTTCTGCCCAACCTGCAAAACCGTCGCCTGTGGGTCGAGAGCGAAAACCGCTATGTCACCCTGCGTCTCACCAATGCGGCGCTGCGCACCATCGACAAGAAGGGCATCGATGCCGTTCTCGCCGACATGCGCGCCCGTGGCGAAAAGATTTAAGGAGTAGATCATGGCAAAAGGCGGACGCGAAAAGATCAAGCTGGAGTCCACTGAGGGCACCGGCCATTTCTACACCACCACCAAGAACAAGAAGACCATGCCCGGCAAGATGGAGATCATGAAGTTCGATCCCAAGGCCCGAAAGCATGTGATGTACAAGGAAACCAAGCTGAAATAACCCGGCCTGGCTCCCGAAGAAAACCCGCCCCAGCCGGCGGGTTTTTTTATGCGCGCACCCCCTGCAACCACCTTCCCGGGCGGCGGCCGGGCAACTGTCTTGCCAGCGTGATGGAGGCCTACTAGCCTTTGCGTCATGACGACTATCCGTCATGTCAACCATCGCCTGGGAGAACATCATGTCGCATCTGCAATCCGTACAGACCACGTTTCAATCCGAGAACAAGGGGTATGACCAGCTGACGACCTACCTCGACACGCATAACGGCATTGCCTGGGGATACATGCATGGCGAGCCGCGGCCGTGCTACACCTACACCCTGCTGACCGACTTCATGCGCTGGTTTTCGGATCTCACCGAACTGATGGACGATGGCGCGCAGCAGCAGGAGATCAGCTATGCCGTCATCGGCTCGTCCGTGCCCGGGGTCTTCAACCTTGGCGGCGATCTCAGCCTGTTCCATCGTCTGATCCTGGAGAAGGACCGCACCAGGCTGCTGCAGTACGCGCGCGCCTGCATCGAGCCGCTTTACATGATCGCGGCGCACCTCAACCGCCCCAACCTCAAGACCATTACCCTGGTCCAGGGCGACGCGCTGGGCGGCGGCTTCGAGTGCGCCCTGTCCGGCAATACCCTCATCGCCGAGCGCGGCAGCAAGCTAGGCTTTCCCGAGATCCTGTTCAACCTGTTTCCCGGCATGGGCGCGCTGACCCTGCTGGGCCGCCGCATCGGCCACCAGAAGGCGGAGCAGATCATCCTCTCCGGCAGGCTTTACTCTGCCGAGGAGCTCTATGAAATGGGCGTGGTCGACGTGCTCGCCGAGCCCGGCGAAGGCGAGCAGGCCGTCTACGAGTTCGTCAGGCGCGAGGCGCGCGCGCGCAACGGCACGCTGGCCTTGCGCGCGGCGCGCGAAATCAGCCAGCCGGTGTCCTACGACGAACTCATGCGCATCACCGAAATCTGGGTGGATGCCGCGTTCCAGCTGGGACCCAAGGATTTGCGCATGATGGAGCGACTGGTGTCGCGGCAGAACGGCAAGGCGGAAAGCCTCGCCTCACAGGCCGAGGGCGCTTTGCTGGCGGGCTAGGAACTCTTCCATTGCGTCGAGCACCGCCTGCTGCGCATCGCTCACCGCTTCGAGGCGCTGCGCGGCCAGCGCCTGCGCGATCTCGAAGGGTTTGATGCGCTCGGCTTCGGCGCAGGCCTCGGCCATGGCCTGGGCGCCGACATCGCTGGCGCCGCCCTTCAGCATGTGCAGCTGCTCCTTCCAGGCGCCGTAGTTTCGTTCGGCCAGAGCCTGGCGCGTCGCTTGCAGGGCGCGGTTGCTGTCCTGGCGGAATTCCTCGACCAGCTCGCGCACGAAATCGAGGCCGCCGCCGAATTCGGCGAGTTCCTTGAGGATGGACTCGTCGAGCACGCTGCTCTGCCTGCGCGGCTTGCCGGCGGCCGGCCTGGGCGCCTCGTCCTTGCCCGGCAGGGCGAGCAGGGCGACCTTGTCGAGCAGGGCCCGGCTGTTGATCGGCTTGGTCAGGAAATCGTCCGCCCCCGCCTCGCGGCACTGCTGCTCGGCTTCGTGGCGCGCATCCGCCGTCAGGATGATGACGGGCAGGTGGCCCTTTTCCATGAAGCGCCAGCGCTTCACGGTTTCCGGGCCGGACAGGCCGGGCATGTGCATGTCCATGATCGCCAGTGAAAGCTGGCCGGCGTTGGCGGCCAGCAGGTCCAGCGCTTCCTCGCCGTCGTTGGTCATCAGCACCTCGTGGCCGGCATGTTCCAGCAGGCCGCGCATCACGCGCTGGTTGACCGGGTTGTCCTCGGCGACGAGGATGCGCAGCCGGGTACGCCCCGCCCGCGCCTGGAAATGCTCGGCCAGCGACACCACGTTTTCCGGCAGGCCCTTGTGGCTGGCGGCTTCGTGCAGGGCGCTGAACAGCAGGGTCGGGTTCACCGGCGTCTGCAGTACGGCGCTGTAGCCCGCCTTCATCCAGGCGTCGTCCTCGTGGCTGGTGGAGTCCGGATCGATCAGGATGACCGGAAAGTGGCCGAAGCCCGGGCTGTCGTGCAGCAGGCGCACGAACTGCACGGGGTCGGCGCCCAGCATGCCGCGCTCGACCACCATGGCGTCTGGCGCCATTTCCGAACCGGTGATCATGCCGATCACCGAACTGGCATGGGCGTTCATCGGTACGGCCTCGCCGTCCCAGCCGCGGATCAGGTCGCTCAGCCGGTAGGCCAGTTCCGGGCCGGCGAGCATGCCGACCCGCAGCCTGCCCGGCAGCAGCTCGCGCAGCGGGTGCCGCTCCTGTTCTTCCACCGGGAATTCGAACCAGAAGGTCGTGCCTTCGCCCGGCAGGCTGTTCAGCCCGATGCGCCCGCCCATCATCTCCACCAGCTGCTTGGAAATGCTGGTGCCCAGCCCGGTGCCGCCGTAGCGGCGGGTGATCGATGCGTCCGCCTGGGTGAAGCTTTCGAAAATCTGCCGCTGCATTTCCGAGGGGATGCCGATGCCGGTGTCGGTGACTTCAAGGTGCAGCCAGGTGCGCCCCAGTTCGGCGAACGGCCGCACATAGACGTCGATGCGGCCATGCTCGGTGAACTTGATGGCGTTGCCGATGAGATTGATCAGCACCTGGCGCAGGTGCTGCACATCGCCGTGCAGGAAGAAGGGCGTGCGCGGCGCGATGTGCGCCGCCAGCAGCAGGCCTTTGCGGTGCGCCTGCGGCTCCAGCATCATGATCAGCGAATTGATCAGGTAATGCAGGTCGTAGTCCTCTTCGACACAGGTCAGCTTGCCGGCCTCGATGCGCGAGATGTCGAGCACGTTCTCGATCAACCGGTGCAGCGCCATCGCCGAGGCGTGGATGACCTGGGTCAGCTCCTGCTGCTCCTTGTTGAGCGGGGTTTCACGCAGCAGGTCGGCAATGCCGATGACGCCGTTCAAAGGCGTGCGCAGCTCGTGGCTCATGTTGGCGAGGAAGGCCGACTTGGCGGCGTTGGCGGCCTTGGCCTGGGCGATGGCGCGGTACAACTGCTTGAGCAGGAACAGGGTGTAGCCGGGGATCAGCACCAGCATGATCATCAGGCCGGTGGCGATGCCGGTGTGCACCTGCCAGAACGGACTGACGCCGATGACGAGGGCGAAGCCGGCGACCGACAGCGCGCCGCAGGCCAGCAGGTAGCGAATGCCGTAGCGGAAGCCGTTGCCCAGCGTCACCCAGAGGTAGACGAACACCAGCGCGGCGCCGGCCTCGCCCGTCACCGCCATCAGGTAGGTGGTGATGGCCGTGTCGGAAAGCATGCCGAGATAGCGCCGCACCGGCGACACCTTGCGGCTGAGGAAGGCGAGCAGGGTCAGCACCACCGACCAGCCGACGAAGGCCCACATCAGCGACACGACCCAGGTCGAGTGCTCGGGGTATCCGGCGAGCACATCGCGGTCGGTGAAGTAGAGGGCGAAGGCCAGGCCGATGATGATGCGGATGAAGGCCTGCTGGAACTCGGTGTCGGGACGCGAGCGCACGCGATGGGCGAAGGCCTTGCCGCCTTCGCGGAGGGCGGTTTTCAAGCGGTGGATCATGCCTGGTCGTGATGTGCGCCGTCGCCGTATTCCTGCATGACCTGCATGACGCCATCCAGCCGGCGCAGAAAGGCGTGGACGCAGTCGGGGTCGAAATGCCTGCCCGATTCGGTCTTGATGTACTCGAGCGCCAGGTCCAGCGACCAGGCTTCCTTGTACGGGCGCTTGCTCATCAGCGCGTCGTACGGGCGCTTGCTCATCAGCGCGTCGAACACGTCGGCTACCGCGACGATGCGCGCAGGCAGCGGGATGGCGTCGCCGGCCAGGCCGTAGGGATAGCCGGTGCCGTTGAACTTTTCATGGTGGCCGAGGGCGATCACCGCGCCGATCTGCAGGTAGCGCGAAGGGCTGTCCGACAGCATGCGGTGGCCGATGAGCGTGTGCTGCCGCATGGTGGCTAGTTCGCGGGCGCTGAGCGGCCCGGGCTTGTGCAGGATCTGGTCGGGAATGCCGATCTTGCCGATGTCGTGCATGGGCGATGAAGACTCGATCTCGTCGCATTCCATGGCCGACAGTTTGAGCTCCTCGGCGATCAGGCGCGAATACTTGGCCATGCGGATGATGTGGTTGCCGGTTTCCTCGTCGCGGTATTCGCCCGCCTTGGCCAGCCTGAGCAGGGTCTCCTTCTCGCGGATGCGGATGTCGAGCGTCGCCTGCATCACCTGGTCTTCCAGCCATTTGGCGCGGTCCTGCACGTTCTTCTGCGAACGGCGCAGGGCCAGCAGGTTGCGGCAGCGCGCGCGGCATTCCTGCGGGTCGATCGGCCGCGTGAGGAAATCGGTGGCGCCCGACTCCAGGGCCTGGTAACGCACCTGGCGGTCTTCCACCACCGTGACCATGACGATGGGGATTTCCAGCAGCCGGGGCACGGCGCGCAGCCGGCGGATGAATTCGATGCCGTCCATGCCCGGCATGCGGTAGTCGGAAATGATGAGGTCGGGCGTCTGCGCGATGGCGCGGTCGAGCGCCGCCTGCGGATCGGCGAAGCATTCCACGTGCAGGCCCGGTTCCAGCGAGCGCGCCAGCCCCATCAGCAGGCTGCGCGCCGTCGGGCGGTCATCCACGATCATGACGAAGGACGTGCTTTCCCTTTCGCCCAGAATCTGCCACTGGCTGGGGCTGCCGGCATTCACTACGTGCAATGAGGGACGCGACATGGTTATCTCCCTGCCTCACTATGGTTCAAGTCATGCGCCGAAGGATCAAATGATTCTAGTTGCTGTTTCCGCGCATGGATGCCGAAATTTCCTGCCCGGGACCCGAAGGGGGCAAAGGGAAGGCCTCAGTAGCAGAATCGGCAAGCCCGTCGATGAATGGATGGCTCATGCAAACGACGTCTTGTCCGTGCTCTTGTGCATGGCAGGCCAGCGGGCTGGCCGTGCTGCAACGCTGCTGTGTGGCATTGTGCGGCGGGAACCCGCCCTTTTCAAGAAAAAACCCGCCTTGCGGCGGGTTTTCTTTTGTCGGACAGGCGAGCGGTCAGGCGTAGCTTCTCAGTTTGAGGGAGAAATCCTTCAGCGCCTCGATGCCGCTGGCCTCGGCCTTGTGGCACCAGTCCTGCAGGCTCTTGACCAGTTGCTCCTTGGTCAGCGTGGAACGTTCCCAGATGTGGGCCAGTTCCTGGCGCATGTGGTAGATCTTGGCCAGCTTGTCGCTCTTTTCCAGCGCCAGTTCCACTTCGGCCTTTTCCTCCTGCTTGAGCTCGGTGGGGGCAAGGCGCAGCCACTCGCGCATTTTCTCCACGTTCACGCCCTGCGGCAGGTGGTCCTTGATCTGCGCGTTCATCAGACGGGCATAGCGGGTCATCACGTCGTAGCGGTGGGTGATGACGGCCTGCACGGTCGAGAAGTCGACCACCGGCCGGGCCGGCTGCCACTTCACCACCGGCGCGACGCGGCGCACCTTGGCGAGGCCGACAATTTCCATCATGCGGATGTACATCCAGCCGATGTCGAACTCGTACCACTTGTTCGACAGGCGCGCGCTGGTGCCGTAGGCGTGGTGGTTGTTGTGCAGTTCCTCGCCGCCGATGAGGATGCCCCAGGGCGAAATGTTGGTGGACGCGTCCTCGCAGGCGAAGTTGCGGTAGCCCCAGTAGTGGCCCACGCCGTTGATGATGCCGGCGGCGGTGATCGGAATCCAGGCCATTTGCACCGCCCAGATGGTGAGGCCGATGGGGCCGAACAGGGCGACGTTGATCAGCAGCATCAGCACGATGCCCTTGGCCGAATGCGGGGTGTAGAGATTGCGCTCGATCCAGTCGTCAGGGGTGCCGTGGCCGTACTTTTCCAGGGTTTCCTTGTTCTTGGCTTCGGCGCGGTACAGTTCGGCGCCTTCGAAGAACACCTTCTTCAGGCCGAGGACCTGCGGGCTGTGCGGGTCTTCGGCGGTTTCGCACTTGGCATGGTGCTTGCGGTGGATGGCGGCCCAGGCCTTGGTGACCATGCCCGTGGTCAGCCACAGCCAGAAACGGAAGAAATGGCTGACGATGGGGTGCAGGTCCAGCGCGCGGTGCGCCTGGTGGCGGTGCAGGAAAATGGTGACCGCGGCGATGGTGATGTGGGTGAACACCAGCGCGATGACGACATACTGCCACCAGGGAAGATTCCACAGCGGCAGCTCAAAAACGGATAACAACATGCAGTTTGTCCTTTAAAGCAGACATGAGAGTCGCGTTATTATGCGGCAACCCCCTTGAAAATCAAGAAGTTTTCCCGGTGGGCGGGGCGCCGCCCGCCAGATGCACCACGCGCTGCGGGAAGGGGATTTCGACCCCTCCTTCCGTGAAGGCCTGCCAGATGGCCCAGTTGAGGTCGGAGCGCAGGTTCGCCTGGCCGGCCTCGGGGTCGCGGATCCACACGGCGAGCTCCATGTTGATGCCGTTCTCGGCGAAATCGCGCAACATCACCCTGGGCGCTTCCGTCCCGTCCTGGATGATCCGCGGGTGCTTTCTCGCCACTTCCAGCAGTATGTCGCGCGCCTGGCCGAGGTCGGAGGAATAGGCCACCTGGATCGGGAGGGCGATTCGCACCTCCGGCTTGGACAGCGACTGGTTGACCACGGTCTGCGTGATCAGCGTCTCGTTCGGCACGATCGATTCCGAGCCGTCCTGCGCCTTCAGCAGGGTATAGCGGGTGTTGATCTCGGTGACCTGGCCGAAGCGGTTGTCCACCGTGATGAGGTCGCCGATGCGGATGGAGCGGTCGAGCAGGATGATGAAGCCGGACACGTAGTTGCTGGCGATCTTCTGCAGGCCGAAGCCGAGGCCGACGCCGAGGGCGCCGCCGAACACCGACAGCACGGTGAGGTCGATGCCCACCGCCGGCAGCGCCACCAGCACCGCCAGCACCAGCAGGAAGGTGCGCGCCGCCTTGGTCAGCGCCATGCGCAGGCTGAGGTCCATGTGCGGCACGCGCATCAGCCGGCTTTCGATGAGCTGCGAGACCCACAGCCCGAGAATGACGGCCAGCACGACGACGGTCAGTGCCTCGAACGCGGTCAGCAGCGAGAAGCGGTTTGCGCCGACCTTGAAGGACACGGCATCGAGCGCCTGGTGGATGCGCGGCAGCACGCCGGTGATGTGCATGGCCGCGCCGATCCAGACCAGCCAGGCGATGCTGCGCTCCCATACCTTGAGACTGTCGCTGGGCCTGAGCGCATAGCGCAGCGCGTGCACCAGCAGGCGGATCGCCACCAGCGCGGCGAGCAGCGGCACCGCCAGGTTGAGCAGATGCAGCTCGCCCTGCCACAGCGCCAGCAGCTCGCGCAGCAGCCACAGGCAGGCCAGCACCAGCAGCGGCAGGCCCGCCGTCTTCAGGCCGGCGGCGCCGGCCGCCCATGCGCCTTCCATCCGGCTCAGGCTCGGGCGCAGCGCGCGCGCCAGGCCCCAGCCCAGCAGCGCGGCCAGCGCCAGCACGCCGAGCTGGACCAGCAGGGCGATGTCGCTGCTGTCGTCGATCAGGCGCAGCAGCAGGTTGTCGATGGGGGGCGCGGTATTGGCCATGGTCGGTCGGTCAGGTGATGGAATCGATCATACCCGCGGCGTCTAGAAAGTATGCGTGTACTGTGCGCCGAGGATGTCCACGGCGCTGCTGTAGCGGCCGTTCAGCGTGGTGCCGCCGCCGGTCTTGGACAGCGTCGGATCGCGGAAGAACAGATGGGCATAGCCGACGTCCACGGTGCCCTGTCGGCTCAGCTTGTATTGCGCGCCCACTGCCAGCCAGGTGCGGTCGCCGTCCGGGATGCGCGGCGTGCGGAAGGCGTTCGACATCGGCGCGTCCTCGTAGGCGATGCCGCCGCGCAGGCTCAGCCTGTCATTCATGCGCCAGGTCGCGCCGAGCGAATAGCGCATGATGTCGTTCCAGTTTTCCGGCGTGCTGGAAATCAGCGTGCCGTTGGCGTAGCTCACGCTCAGGCGGTCGAACGAACTCCAGCCGGTCCAGGTGGCGTCGGCCAGCAGGTCGACATCGGCGGAAAGCCGGTGCAGCACGCTGAACGAGGCGGTCGCCGGCAGGCGCATGTCGGCCTTGACCCGGCCGCTCGTCAGCAGCGCGGAATTCTTCACCTTGATGCGGCCTTCGAGCTCGTGCTCCACGCCCGAACGCCAGGCCAGGCCGATGCGCGTGTACGCGCCGGCCTGCCACAACAGGCCGAGGTTGTAGCCCCAGCCGTAGCTGCTGGCGTCGATCTTGGCCATCGAATCCGGCTCCGACGGCGAAACGCGGTTGGACAGCGTGGCCTCCATGCGCTGCACGTTGAGCCCGACGCCGACGGACAGTGTCTCGCCCAGTTTCCAGGCGAGGGACGGATTGAGGTTGAGGGTCTTGGCGGCCGACTCGACGGCCTGGAAGCGGCCGACCCAGTCGTCGTCGTAATGGGTCTTGAGGCCGAACGGCGCATTGATGCCGAGCCCCGCATGCAACTGCGGCGTCAGCCGGCGGGCGATGTAGGTGCTGGGCACCAGCGCCCAGCTGCCGGCGTCGCCGCCCTGGTTGCCGCCGACCGCCGGCGAAACGCTGCCGGAAAACTCGATCGTCGGCTTGATCAGGTGGCCGGCCATGGCCAGCTGGCTGTCCGGCAGCAGCGTCATGCCGGCCGGGTTGAAGAAGATCGTGCTGGCGTCCTCGGCGACCGCCGCTGCACCCGCGTAGGCGTTGCCGAGACCGCTGGCGTTCTGTTCGATGAGGGCGAATCCTGCGGCATGTGCGCTGCCGGAGGCGATGGCGAGCAGGGTGGCGGCAAGGCGTCTGGTTTTTTTCTGCATGTTCTTGTTTTTCGTCAGTCAGGGGGAAAGGTTGCGGAACAGGGCATCCAGGTCCTGTTCGAAGCGCTCGGTGATTTTCGCACGCTTCATCTTCATGGTCGGCGTCAGCAGGCCGTTTTCCACGGTCCACGGCTCCAGCGTGAAATGCGCCCGTCGCACCTGGGCATAGCCGGGGAAATCGCGCAGCCGCGTAGCCAGGCGCGACAGCAGCAGCTTGTGCACGCGGCTGTCCTGCAGCAGGTCGGCGCGTCCGGCATCCAGCCGCTGCGCCGTGCAAAAGGCCTGCCAGTGGTCGGGATTGAGCGCCGCCAGCACGACGAGGCAGGGCTTGCCTTCACCCACCACCATCACCTGCTCGAACAGCGGATCGAGCGTGATGGCCGACTCCATGTCGCCGGGCGGCACTTTCTCGCCGTTGTTCAGCACGATGATGTCCTTGATGCGGCCGGTGATGTAGTAGTGGCCGCGCGCATCGGCACGCACCTGGTCGCCGGTATGCAGCCAGCCGGCGCCATCGATGACGGCGGCCGTGGCTTGCGGGTTGTTCCAGTAGCCGCGCATCACGCAGCGGCTGCGGGTCAGCAGCTCGTCGTTCTCGCCGATGCGGATCTCCACGCCGGGCAGCGACTGGCCGATGCTTTCGGGAATGTTGGATGCCGGGCGGTTGACCGCCACCACCGGGCTCGCCTCGGTGAGGCCGTAGCCCTGCAGCAGCGGCACGCCGAGGCCGATGAACACGCGCGCGATTTCCGGCGGCAGCGCGGCGCCGCCGGAAATCGCGTACTTCAGGCGGCCGCCGAGCTTTTGCGTCACGCCCCTGGCCACCAGCCTGTTCAGCAGCGGCCACAGCAGCAGGCGCGGATGCCAGGGCGCGCGGCCCTGCGCATGCTCGAAACGGCGCCAGCCTATGTCGACGGCGAGCCGGAACAGGGTTTGCGCGGCCACGCCCTTTTTCGCCAGCGTGTCGCGGATGCGCGCGTGCACCCGCTCGTAGATGCGCGGCACCGAAATCAGCACGGTCGGGCGGATGGCGAGCAGGTCCTGCGCGAGCTGGTTGATCGAGCGCGCGTACACCACCTCGCAGCCGGCGAGCATCGGCAGGTAGTAGCCGCCGGTGCGCTCCAGCGTATGCGACAGCGGCAGGAAGGAGAGGAACACGTCGTCCGCGGCGAAATCCGCGCACTCGCTGGCGAACCAGGCATTCCACAGCATGTTCTCGTGGGTCAGCATCACGCCCTTGGGGCGGCCGGTGGTGCCCGAGGTGTAGACGATGGAAGCGAGCATGTCGGCATCGATGCGGCGCGCGCGCACCTCGCAGCCTGCGGCGGCGTCCAGCCAGTCGGCGGCGAGCACGAACTTCGGGCTCCAGTCCGCCAGCGATTCCGGCGGCAACAGGCTTACCACGCGTTCGAGCGACTGCGACGCGGCGACGATCTCCGCCACCTTGCGGTGCTGGAAGCGGCCCTCCACCAGCAGCAGGCGCGCGCCGGCGTTGTCGATGATCCAGGCGGCGCTGTCCGGGCGGTCGTCGAGGTACAGCGGCACCGTCACCAGGCCGAGGCCGAGCGCCGCCTGGTCGAAGATCACCCATTCCACGCAGTTCTTCAGCATGACGGCGACCCGGTCGCCGGGGGCGAGCCCCGCCTGCGTCAGCGCCGCCTGCCAGCGCGCGACCTCATGCGCGACCTCGCGCCAGCTGTAGCGCTTCCAGGATTCCGATGCGGCATCGTACTGGCGGTAGGCGGGCCTGTCCGGCGTGGCCGCCACGCGTTCGCGGAACAGACCGCTCAGGGTCTGTGCGTGTTCCGGGGCGATGGCGTCGTCGGGCATGCGAATCGGTCTCCGCAGGTTTTATGGACTGGACTGCTTCTCCAGTATGGCGGCGAAAAAGCCGTCTGTACCGTGCACGGCCGGGTTCATCTGCAGGTACTCGCCGGTATCCAGTTCGACCCGGGCGGCGGCCAGCACCTCGCTCGCCGGCACGCGCCTGAACTCCGCGTGCTCGGCGAGGAAGCCTTCGACGATGGCCTGGTTTTCCGCCGGCAGCAGGCTGCAGGTGGCATAGACCAGGCGGCCGCCGGGCTTGACCAGTTTGGCGCCGGCGCGGATCAGGCTCGCCTGCGTTTGCGTCAGCGAAGCCACGGTGTCGGGCGACTGGCGGAACTTCAGGTCCGGGTTGCGGCGCAGCGTGCCCAGCCCCGAGCAGGGTGCGTCGATCAGCACGCGGTCGAGCTTGCCGGCGAGGCGCTTCAGGCGCGTGTCGTTTTCGTTATTGATCACCTGCGCGGTCACGTTCGACAGCCCCGAACGCTTGAGCCGCGGCGACAGCCTGGACAGGCGTTTTTCGTTGATGTCGAAGGCATACAGCCGGCCGGAAGAGGCCATGGCCGCGCCCAGTGCCAGGGTCTTGCCGCCGGCGCCGGCGCACAGGTCGGCCACCATCTCGCCGCGGCGCGCCCCGGTCAGCAGCGCCAGCAGCTGGCTGCCCTCGTCCTGCACTTCGATGAACCCGTCCTTGAACAAGGGGTGGCGCGAGAGGTCGAACGCATGCGCGATGCGGATGCCCCACGGCGACCAGGGCGTGGGCTGCGCCGCGATGCCGGCCTCGGCAAGCTTCGCCAGCGCCGTGTCGCGATTGGCCTTGTGGATGTTCACGCGCAGGTCCAGCGGCGCCGGCAGCATGAGCGCGCGGCCCAGGGCGAGGAGGGCGGACTCGTCCTGCGTGGCGGCGAGCGCTTCGACCACCCAGTCGGGCAGTTCGGCCTGCACCGACAAGGGCGCGCCGTCCAGCGACCGGGCCTTGGTTTCGGCGAGCTTGGCGCGGTCCTTCTCGCGCGCGAGCGGCTCCAGCTCGCGCAGGCTGATGCCCTGAAAGCGCGCCAGCCACAGCAGCAGCAACTGGCGCGGCGTCGCCTCGGGCGCCAGCCAGCGCAGCGCCAGCAGCCGGCGCAGCACGCCGTACACGCAATCGGCGATCTGCCCGCGGTCGTGGCTGCCGAGTTTGGGGTTGCGGCGGAAATGCGCCGACAGCAGGGTGTCGGTCGGCGCCGCGAATTGCAGCACCTCGACCAGCAGGGTGCTTGCTTCCTGGAACTGGGCTGGGGTAAGTTTGAGTGGCACGGAAGAAATTATGCAGTTATGGAACTGACGCTATACCGGGAAGACCCGATTCTACGCGAGACGCGGCATTTGCCGGCGCAGGTCTACAACCTCGCCCGCCTGCTGCTCGCGCATGCCGACAAGCCCTGCGTGTTCGTGCCCATCCGCAGCATGCAGTACCTCGCCGTCATCGACCGGGAGGAAATCGTCTTCGTCGACCGCGAACAGCCGTCGCTGGTGCAGCTCGCCTGGCAGTCCTTCCATCGTCAGGAGCGCAGCGCGCTCAACGAGCGCATCGAATTCGAGGCCGCCTTCTACACCCGCGACTCGCTCGGCCTGATGGCGCGGCTGATGAGCGAATTCCCCCCGGCCATGCAAGCCATGGCCGACAAGGACCGCGTCGAGGCGCCGGCGGCCGTGCTGCCGTTTCCCGGCAGGCAGGGGTAAAACGGCTTCAAGATTCAAGGGGCAAGTTACAAGGGCTTGTGCTGGGCCTGATTCGACTGGATCGCCACGGCCTGCGGCCTCGCGATGACGCCGCTCACTTTCTTGCAACTTGTAACTTGAATCTTGGAACTCCCCCCTGGATTGCCGCGTCGGCTTCGCCTCCTCGCAATGACGCGGAAGCGGCAACGCCGGCCAGGCTATTCCCGGTTGTGGTCTTCCGGGTAGGGCAGCCTGATGTGGCCGTAGCGCACCACCAGAACGGCGAAGGCCAGCAGCAGGATGGCGCCGGCGACCACCAGCATGCGCAGCTCGCTGATGTTCTTCATGTCGATGATGAGGTAGCGCGCCAGCGCGATCATGCCGATGTAGAGCGGAAAGCGGATCGGCAGCTTGCCCTGGCGGTAGTACACCGACACCATGGCCAGCACTTCCAGGTACAAGAACAGCAGCAGCAGGTCGGGCAGGGTCACCGCGCCCGCGTCGAACATCAGCTTCACCTCGCCCGCCGCCGCCACCACCGTGGCGACGGCGATGACGCCGAGGCCGAGGTGCTCGACCAGGGCCAGGACGTTCTGGTTGAAACGCCGGATCAGGTCTGCAGGCATGTTCAGGCGGGAATGTCCGGCACCAGCTGCATGCCCAGGCGCTCGATCTCGTCCTTCAGGCCGAGCTTGCGTTTTTTCAGGCGCTGCAGGGCGAACTGGTCGCCGAAGCGGGTGGCCTCCAGATGATTGATTACCGCGTCGAGATCGCGGTGCTCGGTTTCCAGGTCGGCGATGCGGACCCGGATCTTCACGGCTTCGGTTTCGCTCAGTGCTGGCATAGGCTGGCCCGGGGAATCATTGGTTAGAATATACACTTTAAATCAAGCAGGAACAGCCATGTCCCAGCCTACCGTCGGTGTCGTCATGGGGTCCAACAGCGACTGGGACGTGATGCAGCATGCCGTCGCCCAGCTCAAGGCCTTCGGCATCCCCTTCGAGGCGCGCGTGGTGTCCGCCCACCGCACCCCCGACCTGCTCTACGAATACGCCGCCAGCGCCGAGGCGCGCGGCCTCAAGGCCATCATCGCCGGCGCCGGCGGTGCCGCCCACCTGCCCGGCATGCTCGCGGCCAAGACCCTCGTGCCGGTGCTCGGCGTGCCGGTGCCGTCGAAATACCTCAAGGGCCAGGATTCGCTGTATTCCATCGTGCAGATGCCCAAGGGCATTCCCGTCGCCACCTTTGCCATTGGCGAGGCCGGCGCGGCCAACGCCGGCCTGTTCGCAGTGGCCATGATCGCGCGCGAGCAGCCCGAAGTGGCGGCGAAACTCGCCAGATTCCGCCAGGACCAGAGCGACACCGTGCTGGCCATGCAGCTGCCCGAAAGCTGAACAATCGACAAAGAGAGCACGAGGACAAGAGGAAAAACACCAGAAGGCTTTACTCCTGTCCTCTTGTCCGCCTTGTGAGAAACAATCCGTTACGCATAAAAACCAGATGAGCCAACTTCCCATCCTGCCCGGCGCCACCCTCGGCATCCTCGGCGGCGGCCAGCTCGGCCGCATGTTTACCATCGCCGCCCGCACCATGGGCTACAAGGTCATGGTGCTCGATCCCGATCCGCAAAGTCCCGCCGGACAGATGGCCGACGTGCACCTGCAGGCCGGCTACGACGATCACGGCGCGCTGAAGAAAATGAGCGAGGCCTGCGCCGCCGTCACCACCGAATTCGAGAACGTTCCCGCCGACAGCCTCATCGAGCTGTCGCGCACCTGCCGCGTATCGCCCGGCGCCGACGCCGTCGCCATCGTCCAGGACCGCAGCCGCGAAAAGACCTGGCTGCGCGAAAACGGTTTTCCCACCGCGCCCTTCGCCCTGGTGAACGCCGAGGCCGATCTCGAAGCGGCGGCCAGAGTGACCGGCTTTCCCGCCATCCTCAAGGTCAGCCGCTTCGGCTACGACGGCAAGGGCCAGTACCGCGTGGCCACGCTGGAAGAACTCAGGTCCGCGTTCGCCGAACTCGAGGGCAACGCCTGCGTGCTCGAAGGCTTCGTCACCCTCGACTGTGAAGTGTCCGTGGTGCTGGCGCGCGGCGACGCCGGCGAATGCCGCACCTGGACCGTGGGCGAGAATCGCCACGAAAACGGCATCCTCGACGTCTCCATCGTGCCCGCGCGCGTCACCGCCAAGATCGCCCACGACGCCATCCTCTCCGCCGTCGAGATATCCTCCCGGCTCGGTTACGTCGGCGTCATGGCGGTGGAATTCTTCGTCTCCGGCGGCCACGTCCTCGTCAACGAAATCGCCCCGCGCCCGCACAACTCCGGCCATTACACCCTCGACGCCTGCGTCACCGACCAGTTCGAACAGCAGGTGCGCGCGCTCTGCGGCCTGCCGCTCGGCGACACCCGCCTCCTGTCGCCGGTGGTCATGGTCAACATCCTCGGCGACCGCTGGCAGGACGGCGACCCCAACTGGACCGCCCTGCTCGTCCACCCCGGCATCAAGCTGCACCTCTACGGCAAGGAAGCCGCACGCCCCGGCCGCAAGATGGGCCACTTCAATGTGCTCGACGAGAGCCTCGACAGGGCCCTGGCCATCGCCGAACACATGCGATCGGAACTGTAGGAGCGGCGCCCCCGCCGCGATAAACCCACCACAACCCATCGGCCCGGGAACGGGGGGCTCCTGCAACATTTACGCAGGCCTCGCGGCGACTTTCAATCCTGTTTAAATAACATATACGTAATAAACTATTAGATTGTTAATAACTTATATGTTATTTATTGATTGAATAAATATAATATTTATGTTATTAAATATAGACAGACCAAGCCAAGCCAAGGGGATTGCCATGCGCGCCGCTGAACGGGCTTCGGCCCGCCGCCAACTCGACAAGCGCCTGAACATGCTGCGTAATGCAGAGGAACTTTCGCGTCCTCCGCATGGGTGGGTCAAAGCCATACGCGAAGCGCTGGGCATGACCGCAGCGCAACTGGCCGGGCGCATGGGCGTAACCCAGCCGCGCATAGCTACGCTCGAGCAGGCAGAAGCCCGCGGCGCCATTACCCTTGAAACCCTCGAAGCGGCGGCGAGGGCGCTGGATTGTCGTCTGATCTATGCCCTGGTGCCGCGCCAGCCGCTGGATGCGCTGATGGAGGAACGCGCCCGACGCCTTGCACAAAAGCGCATCGAAGCCATCAGCCACAGCATGGCGCTCGAAGCGCAGCGAGTCGATCGCGCAGATGAAAGCGAGCAGCGCGAGCGCCTCGTTCGCCAACTCATCGAAAAAGCCGGCTCCAAACTTTGGCAAGAAGATGCATGAGCGATCCGCTTTTCGAACAGGATGACGCTGCCACGCCGCTGACGCATGAAGAACGTGACGGACTGATCCCTTCCTACATCACCCTGCGTCGTGAACTGAACCAGGCCGAGCAGGAAAACATCCTTGCCGCAGAGGAATGGGCTTTCGCGCGCAAGCGCGACGTGCTTTCGGAACAGGCACTGAAAAGTCTGCACAAGCGCATGTTCAGCCGGGTCTGGCGCTGGGCTGGGGCTTTTCGCCAGACCGAGCGCAACATCGGCGTGGCACCGCATCAGATTGCCATCGAGCTGCGGAAATTACTGGAAGATTGCCGCTATTGGATCGACCGCAATACCTACCCGGTGGATGAAATAGCTGCGCGCTTTCATCACCGGCTGGTGTGGATTCATCCCTTCCCGAACGGAAACGGTCGCCATGCGCGGCTGGCGACCGATCTGCTGCTGGTCTCGCTGGGCCGGCAACGCTTTACTTGGGGCCGCGCAAACCTTGTCGACGCCGGGCAAACACGCCAAGCCTATGTCGCCGCGCTGCGGGCGGCGGACGCAAAGGACGTGCGCCCTCTGCTCGGATTCGTGCGCAACTGAGCGAGGAAAACGGCGAGTCACAAGTCGCAAGGCGCAAGATTCAAGTTGGAAGGGGGCTGGGCCGGTTTGACTGGATTGCCGCGTCGGCTTCGCCTCCTCGCAATGACGATTTCGGGAAGGGGTCATCGCGAGCGAAGCGCGACGATCCAGTTCAATCAAGGCCCAGCAAAACCCCTTGCAACTGGTTTCGCGATGACGCCTGCGCGCAAATCAGCGACAATTCCCGCATGATCCATCCCGTCATTCTCTCCGGCGGCTCCGGCACGCGCTTGTGGCCGCTGTCCCGCGCCGCCCTGCCCAAGCAACTGCTGCCCCTGGTGTCCGAGCATTCCATGCTGCAGGACACCGTGCTCAGGCTGCGCGGCCTGGCCGATGTCGGCACGCCCATGGTCGTGTGCGGCAACGAACACCGTTTCCTCGTCGCCGAGCAGATGCAGGAAATCGGCGTCGACAAACCGGCGCTGCTGCTCGAACCGGTCGGCCGCAACACTGCGCCGGCCGTCGCCGTTGCCGCGCTCGCGCTGATGGAAAACGAAACCGACGGCGTCATGCTGGTGCTGCCGGCCGACCACCTCATCGCCGACGTCGAGGGTTTCCATGCCGCCATCGCCCAGGCCGCCGGGGCGGCCGGGCAGGGCTTCCTCGTCACCTTCGGCATCCAGCCCGGTGCGCCCGAAACCGGCTACGGCTACATCCGCCGCGGCGACGCGCTGCCCGGGCAGGAAGGCGCCTACAGGGTGGGCGCCTTCGTCGAGAAGCCCGACCGCGCCACCGCCGAAAGCTACCTCGCCAGCGGCGACTACTACTGGAACAGCGGCATGTTCGTGTTCAAGGCCGCGCACTACCTGGAAGAACTCGCGCGCCTGCGTCCCGACATCCTCGCCGGCGCGCGCGAAGCCTGGCAGCAGCGCAAGGCCGACCTCGACTTCTGCCGGCTCGATGCCGGCGCCTTCGAAACCTGCCCGGCCGAATCGATCGACTACGCCGTCATGGAGAAGACCGCAGACGCCGCCGTGATCCCCGTCGACATCGGCTGGAGCGACGTCGGCTCCTGGTCCTCGCTGTGGCAGACCGCCAGCGGGCGCGACGACAAGGGCAACATCGTGCGCGGCGACGTGCTGCTGGAAAACGTCGGCAATTCCTACGTGCGCGCCGAAAGCCGCATGGTCGCCGCCATCGGCGTGGAAGACATGATCATCGTCGAGACCGCCGACGCCGTCATGGTCGCGCCCAAGGGACGGGCGCAGGACGTGAAGAAGCTCGTCGAGCGCCTGCACGAAGGCGCGCGCGGCGAGCATCTGTGCCACACCCGCGTGTTCCGCCCCTGGGGCTGGTATGAACAGCGCGACATCGGCGAGCGCTTCCAGGTGAAAAGAATCATGTTGAAGCCCGGCGCCAAGATCTCCCTGCAAAGCCACCAGCACCGCAGCGAGCACTGGGTCGTGGTCAGCGGCACCGCCCGCGTCACCCGCGGCGAAGACGTCGTCACCCTGCACGAAAACCAGTCCACCTACATTCCCGCCGGCATGGTGCACCGCCTGGAAAACGCCACCGCCGAACCCCTGCACATCGTCGAAATACAGTCCGGCGATTACCTCGGCGAAGACGACATCGTGCGGCTGGAAGACCTCTACAGGCGCGACTGAGTCGCCATGCAGGCATGGCGCACGGCAGGGCCGCGCGCGTCTTGTTCCAACGGGCAAGTCAGCGGCTGGACTGGGCGGGAAGCGCTTTGGCACGCCGTCCTGACAAGGACGCCCGGTCTAGCCTAAACAATTTCCTTTCGCCGTCGATAACCCTGATCGTACAATTCAGCCAGCCAAAATGAACAACCCCATCCTCGTCGTCGGCGGTGCCGGCTACATCGGCTCGCACATGGTCAAGCTGCTGCTGCGTGCTGGGCACCAGGTGGTCATCCTCGACAACCTTTCCGCCGGCCATCGCGATGCCGTCGTTGGCGGCGAATTCGTCCATGCCGACCTTGCCGACCGCGCCGCGCTCGACGAAATCTTCCGGCGCCATGCCTTCGCCGGCGTCATGCACTTCGCCTCCTCCATCCAGGTGGGCGAATCGGTGGCGCGGCCCGACCTCTACTACCGCAACAACTTCTGCAACACCCTCAACCTGCTCGACGCCATGGTCGCGCACGATGTGAAGCGCTTTATCTTCTCGTCCACCGCCGCCGTCTTCGGCGAGCCCGACTACGTGCCCATCGACGAAGCCCACCCCGCGCGCGCCATCAACCCCTACGGCATTTCCAAATGGATGGTGGAACAGGCCCTGGCCGGCTACGACCGCGCCTTCGGCCTCAAGTCCGTGTGCCTGCGCTACTTCAACGCCGCCGGCGCCGACCCCGAAGGCGAACTGGGCGAACGCCACGAGCCGGAAACCCACCTCATCCCCCTGGTGCTGCAGGCCGCATCCGGGCGCCGCGCCGACATCGCCGTCTTCGGCCGCGACTACGACACCCCCGACGGCACCTGCATCCGCGACTACATCCACGTCATGGACCTGTGCCAGGCCCACCTGCTGGCGCTGGACAAACTTACCACCGGCGGCGACAGCGATGCCTTCAACCTGGGCAATGGCAACGGCTTCTCGGTGCAGCAGGTCATCGATGCCGCGCGCCGCATTACCGGCAAGAGCATGGAAGTGAAGGAAAGTCCGCGCCGCCCCGGCGACCCCGCGCGCCTCGTCGCCAACAGCGAGCGCGCTAAAAACGTGTTGGGCTGGCAGCCGCAATACGGCGACCTCGATGTCATCGTTGCGCATGCGTGGGCGTGGGAGAAGAATCTGTGTCTGCGACATCAGGGCTGATATGTCGGGAAGCTCGCCGCTAGTCGACCTCGGGGCGCTTCAATACCGAAAGGTATAATTTCTGAAAATTCCAGTGAGCGACTTATGACCAGAAAGGCTTTGATTACCGGTGTCACCGGGCAGGACGGGGCCTACCTCGCCGAGTTTCTGCTGGGCAAGGGCTATGAGGTGCACGGCATCAAGCGCCGCACCAGCCTGTTCAACACCGACCGCATCGATCATCTCTACCAGGACCCGCACGAGAGCGGGCGCCGCTTCATCCTGCACCATGGCGACATGACCGACTCGTCGAGCCTGGTGCGCATCCTGCAGCAGGTGCAGCCGGACGAGATCTACAACCTGGCCGCGCAGTCGCACGTGGCGGTGAGCTTCGAGGAGCCGGAATACACGGCCAACTCGGACGCGCTTGGCACCCTGCGCCTGCTGGAAGCCATGCGCATTCTCGGCCTGGAGAAGAAAACCCGCTTTTACCAGGCCAGCACCTCGGAGCTGTTCGGCAAGGTGCAGGAGACGCCGCAAAAGGAGACCACGCCGTTCTATCCGCGCAGCCCCTACGCGGTGGCCAAGCTCTACGCCTACTGGATCACGGTGAACTATCGCGAGGCCTACGGCATGTACGCCTGCAACGGCATCCTGTTCAACCACGAGTCGCCGGTGCGCGGCGAGACCTTCGTCACGCGCAAGATCACGCGCGCGCTGGCGCGTATCAAGCTGGGCCTGCAGGACTGCGTGTACCTCGGCAACCTCGACGCGAAGCGCGACTGGGGCCACGCCAGGGATTACGTGGAAATGCAGTGGCTGATGCTGCAGCAGGAACAGCCCGAGGACTTCGTCATCGCCACCGGCGTGCAGTACAGCGTGCGTGATTTCGTCGATGCCGCCGCCGCCGAGCTGGGCATGCAGATCCGCTGGGAGGGCAAGGGCGTGGACGAGATGGGCTACGACGCCAGCGGCAAGTGCGTCGTCGCCGTCGATCCGCGCTACTTCCGCCCTACCGAAGTCGAGACCCTGCTGGGTGACGCCAGCAAGGCGAAGGACAAGCTGGGCTGGACGCCGAAGATCAGCTTCGCAGAACTGGTGGCCGAGATGGTGCGCGAGGACTTGAAGAGCGCGGAGCGCGACGAGCTAGTCAAGAAGCATGGCTATGCGGCCTATGACTTCAATGAATAAGACCTTGATTCCGGCGGAATCGATCGGTCAGCGAATTCTGCTGATACGCGGGGCCAAAGTCATGCTCGACTCGGATCTGGCCGAGCTGTATGGGGTGACGACCAAGGCGCTGAACCAGGCTGTGCGTCGGAACATTGACCGTTTCCCTGCCGACTTCATGTTTCGGTTGACCAAACAGGAAAAGCAGGAGGTGGTCACAAATTGTGACCACCTCGCCAAATTGAAATTTTCATCGACCCTTCCCTATGCATTCACCGAGCATGGCGCCTTGATGTTGGGAAATGTTCTTAAATCGGAACGCGCGATTGAGGTCAGCTTGTTGGTGGTCCGGACATTCGTCCAACTCCGGGAAATGCTGTCTTCTCACAAGGAGCTCGCTGTCAAGCTGGAAGCGCTGGAGAGAAAAATCGGCAGCCATGACCAGGCCATCGCCGGCCTGATCGACGCCATCCGCCAGCTCATGGCGCCGCCGGCCCAGAACAAACGATCCATCGGTTTCATCGCGACCGATGCGGCGCCTGAAAAGGGCAAAAAATGAATTCGGGCGCGAAGATATATATCGCCGGCCACCGCGGCCTGGTCGGCTCGGCAATCATGCGCAACCTGCAGGCCGGGGGCTATGCGAATCTGCTGACCCGCACGCATGCCGAACTCGATCTGACCAGCCAGCGCGCGGTCAACGCTTTCTTCGCCACGGAAGAGCCGGACTACGTATTCCTGGCCGCGGCAAAAGTCGGCGGCATTCTCGCCAACAACGAATACCCGGCCGAGTTCATCCGCGACAACCTCGCCATCCAGACCAATGTCATCCATGCCGCCTGGAAGCACGGCGTGAAGCGCCTGCTGTTCCTGGGCTCTTCATGCATCTATCCCAGGCTCGCGCCGCAGCCGATGAACGAGGCGCATCTGCTCACCGGTCCGCTGGAGCCGACCAACCGGCCCTACGCGCTGGCGAAGATCGCCGGCATCGAGCAGTGCTGGAGCTACAACCGTCAGTACCGCACGCAATTCCTGGCGGTGATGCCGACCAATCTCTACGGCCCGGGCGACAACTTCCATCCGCAGAATTCGCATGTCATCCCGGCGCTGTTGCGCAAGTTTCACGAAGCGAAGCTTGCCGGCAGCCCGACGGTGACGGTGTGGGGCACGGGCACGCCGCGGCGCGAGTTCATGTACAGCGAGGACATGGCGGACGCCTGCGTGCACCTGATGGGCCTGCCGGACGCGCAGTTCGTGCCGCTGCTGGGGCAGGACCGCAATGACGGCCTGCCGCCGCTGGTCAACATCGGCGTCGGCGAGGACCTCACCATCGCCGAGCTGGCAGGGCTGGTGAAGTCGGTGACGGGCTATGCCGGCGACATCGTGTTCGACACCGACAAGCCCGACGGCACGCCGCGCAAGCTGCTCGACGTCGCGCGCCTGAAGGCGCTGGGCTGGACGCCGTCGATGCCGCTCGCGCAAGGGCTGCAGGCAGCGTACCGCTGGTTCGTCGACTACGAGACGGCGCGCGGGGCGGGCTGATTCCGCGGCGGGCCCGTATTCAGCGGGCCTTGATGCTGATCGCTTCCATCATCCATTCTGTTCCGCCCTCGTCGACGTAGCGGATCTTGACGGGCAGCGTGTGGTGCGCGGGCGCCAGCCACAGGTGGGTATCGCTTTGCCCCGGGTCGCCCGCGCGCGTCACGTGCAGGGTCTGCATTTCGCCGAGCGGCGTGCGCACGGTTTCGCTGCCGAGCATGCGGTAGGGGTAGCCCTGCACCTTCTTGCTGCTGGCGGCGATGAGAAGCCCGTCCTTGCCGTCGCGGGCGGCCATTGCCAGCTGGTAGATGGAGGATAGCGGGTCCTGCACGCCGATCAGCAGCGGCAGTTCGCGCGTGCGTGGGCTGCGCCTGGCGTCGGTGCGGCGTGACTCGATGACGTTGCCGGCATAATCGAAAGTCAGGCTTTCATTCTTGCCAGTGGGGCGCTGGATTTCGTAGTGCTCCGGCATCAGGCCGAGGTCACCGATGCGGCCGCTACTCTTCTGCACCAGCCGCCCGCTCATGAACAGGCCGGCGAGGCCGGTCGCCTCGGCCGCCGCTTCCAGCGTGTAGCGCTGGCCGCTGTGCTCAAAGGTGTGGACCTGGCGGCCGCTCAGCATCCCCTTCAGTTCATAGACGATTTCGATGCGTGCCGGCAGGTTGCGGATGCGCTCGGCGGCCTCGACCAGCATCGCGTACGGCTGCGCGGAGGGCGGCGGCGCTTCGGCGCTGGACAGCGGCGGGGCCGGCTGCGGCGCGGGGGCGAGGTCCGCCGGAAGCGCGAGCGGTGCCGGCCCGGGATCTGCCTGCGGCGGCGCTTCGGCAACCGGCACGGGCGGCGCTGGCGCGCGCGTTTTCGCGGCGGGCGCGGGCGCCGGCGGCTTGACCGGTTCGGCGGGTTTGGCAGGCTCAGGTTCGGGCGCGGGCGGTGGCAGTGCCTTGAACGCATCGGTTTCCAGGCGCGCTTCCAGCGGCGGGGAAACGCCCAGCTGCGCCTGCGGGAATTTTCCCTTGAGAAGGAAAACGGCATGCACGGCGAGCGAGGCGGCCAGGCCGATCCAGAAGGCCCGTCCGATGGTGCGCGGAGTCAGGTAGCCGCGGCGCTGGCTCGGCGGGTTCATTTCAGCTTGTAGCTGGCGCGGATGAGCTGCTGCTCGAACAGGCCGGACTCTTCGCGCACGCGGATGCGCAGGGGAAGATGGTGGAAGGCGGGCGCGATCCACACCGAGATCGCGTTTTCATCGGGCTGGGCGATGCGCCGGTATTCGATGACGTCGAACGTGCCCATCGGCGTGGTCATGCGGCCGCCGGGGATTTTTTCGTAGCGGTAGTGGATGAGCTTGCGCCCGTTGCTGACCGGGAACTCCAGCTGCGGCGGCGCCTTGCCGGCGAGGGTGAAGGCGTAGAGCTGGGTCAGTGCGTCGAGCGTGCCCTTGGGCAGGGTGACCTGCGACTTCTTGTTCTTGTAGTGATGGGTCAGCTGGCCGCTCGCCCAGTCGAATTCGGACTGCACCGCCTTTTCCGGCGCATTGCTGCGCACCTGCCGGTAGCGGGCGGGCACGAAGGCGCCGGACTGGACCGTGCCCTCGCTGCTGAGCGTCATCACGGGCAGCAGGAAGGCCAGCTTCTGGTCCGGCCGTGCGATGCTGGTGAGGCGGTAGCGGCTGCCGTCGCGCTTGAAGCTGTCGCTGACGTTGCCGACGTACTGGCCGTTGAAGCTGAAGCGATAGACCAGATCGAATTGCAGCGGGCTCTGCTGGGCTGCGGCGGATGCCCAAATCAGCGTCAGCAGCAGGGCGACGATGGCTTTCATGCGCGTCTCAGGGAGTGGCTAACACCCATTGAGACACGCCCTGTTCGCGCACGTTCACGCAGCCGTCCGAAATGACCAGCTTGCCTTCGGCGAACCAGCGCACCGCCTGCGGGTAGATGCGGTGCTCCTGCGCCAGCACGCGCGCGGCCAGGCTCTCGGGAGTGTCGTCGGGCAGCACCGGCACCGCGGCCTGGATGATGATGGGGCCGTGGTCGAGTGCGGGCGTGACGAAATGCACCGTGCAGCCGTGGATCTTGACGCCTTCCGTGAGCGCCGATTCGTGCGTGTGCAGGCCGGGGAAGGACGGCAGCAGCGAAGGGTGGATGTTGATGATCCGCCCCGCGTAGCGCTCGACGAAGGCCCTGGTGAGGATGCGCATGTAGCCGGCGAGGACGACGAGATCGGCGCTGGCTTTCTCGATTTCGGCGATCAGCGCTTCGTCGAATGTTTCGCGCGTGGGGAATTTCTTGTGGTCAAGCGCCACCGCCGGGATGCCGCGCGCGCGGGCATGGTCGAGACCGGCGGCGTCGGGCCGGTTGCTGATTGCGGCGCTGAAGGTGACCGGCAGGTCCGCATCCAGCAGGGCCTTGAAATTGCTGCCGCGGCCGGAGAGGAGGACGACTGCTTTGATCATTGGAGACGCCAGAGGTAGAAAAATCTAATCAAACACAGAGGTAACAGAGGCAGCAGAGGGAACACGATCAATAGCTTTGTTGATGTTCCTCTGTTTCCTCTGATGCCTCTGTGTAAATTTTTGATCAGCGAATGGCAACTTGTTCTTCGCCGTCGGAATTCCGCGCAACGACCTCACCAATTCGGGAGACGCTTTCGCCGCTGGACTTGAGGTGGGCCATGGCGGCTTCGGCGTGCTCGGGCGCGACCACCACGACCATGCCGATGCCGCAGTTGAAGGTTTTGTACATTTCGGCATTGTCGATTTGCGCGGTCTGTTGCAGCCAGTCGAACAGCGGGCCCCAGTTCCAGGCGCTGCGTTCCAGCTCCACCGCGCAGTTGTCTGGCAGCACGCGCGGGATGTTGCCGGTGAGGCCGCCGCCGGTGATGTGGGCCATGCCCTTGACCGGCAGCTTTTCCATCAGCGCCAGCAGCGGCTTGACGTAGATGCGGGTCGGCGCCATCAATACGTCGCCGAACGGGCGGCCGTGGAAGTCGGCCTTGAGGTCGGCGCCCGAAACCTCGACCAGCTTCCTGACCAGCGAATAGCCGTTGGAGTGGCAGCCGCTGGAAGCGAGGCCCAGCACCACGTCGCCCGGCTGGATGGTGGAACCGTCGATGAGCTTGCTCTTTTCCGCCACGCCGACGGCGAAGCCGGCGAGGTCATATTCGCCGTCCGGGTACATCGAGGGCATCTCGGCGGTCTCGCCGCCGGTCAGCGCGCAGCCGGCCTGCTTGCAGCCTTCGGCGATGCCGCGGATGACGGCCTCGGCGGTGTCGAGTTCGAGCTTGCCGGTGGCGAAGTAATCGAGGAAGAACAACGGCTCGGCGCCCTGCACCAGGATGTCGTTGACGCTCATGGCGACCAGGTCGATGCCGACGGTGTCGTGCTTGTCGAGCATGAAGGCGAGCTTGAGCTTGGTGCCGACGCCGTCGGTGCCGGAGATCAGCACCGGCTCCTTGAACTTCTTGGCGATCTCGATGACGGCGCCGAAGCCGCCGATGCCGGTAAGCACTTCGGGGCGCATGGTGGCTTTGGCCAGCGGCTTGATGCGCTCGACCAGGGCGTCGCCCGCGTCGATGTCGACACCGGCGTCTTTGTAGGAAATGGAAGCCAATTTAAACTCGTCGTGTCACAGAAAAGGGTATTTTACCGCCATGCTCAACCGTTCAGATAATCTGCCTTGGCTGGCGCTCGCCACCCTGCTGCTCGCCAGCGGCCTCGTCTACCTGCTGGCGCCGGTATTGACGCCGTTTCTGGCCGGCGTGCTGCTGGCCTACATTTTCGATCCGCTCGTCGACCGCCTGCAAAAACGCGGCCTGAACCGCACGCTGGCGACCTTCGCGGTGCTGATCGCGGCAGGGCTGCTGGCGGTGGGCGCGGTGCTGATGGTGATCCCGATGTTCCTCAACCAGGCGCAACTGTTGATCGACCGCCTGCCCGATTACCTGGGCTGGATCCAGCTGGAAATCCTGCCCACGCTGACGGGGCTGTTCGGCGTCACCGCCGACATCGACATGGATACCGTGCGCAACTGGGTCGCCGAGCATGCGCAAAGCGCCGGCAGCGCGGCGCAGCAGTTCCTGCCCAGGCTCGGCAGCGGGGCCTCGGCGCTGCTGGCGGCGGCGATCAACCTGTTGCTGGTGCCGGTGGTGACCTTTTATCTCCTGCGCGACTGGGACGGCCTGGTCCGCAAGGTCGACGAACTGATCCCGCGCCCCTGGCACGAACAGATCGCCCGCATCGCGCGCGACGTCGACCGCGTACTGTCGGAGTTCCTGCGCGGCCAGTTGTCGGTGATGCTGGCAATGAGCGTGTTCTATTCGGTGGGACTGTCGCTTGCCGGCCTCGAATTCGCCCTGCCCATCGGCATCATCACCGGCGTGCTGGGCTTCATTCCCTTCGTCGGCGCGACCCTGGGCCTGGTGCTGGGCGTGCTGGAAGCGACCCTGCAGTTCCAGTCGGTGACGGGCGTGCTGCCGGTGCTGGGCGTGTTCATCCTCGGCCAGGCGCTGGAAGGCATGGTGGTGACGCCTTATCTCGTCGGCGACCGCATCGGCCTGCATCCGGTGGCGGTGATCTTCGCGCTGGCGGCTTTCGGCCAGGTGTTCGGCTTTTTCGGCGTGCTGCTGGCGCTGCCGATGGCGGCGGCGCTGCTGGTGGCGATCCGCCATCTGCGCGAGGCCTACGTGAACAGCCCGGTCTACGCCGGCATGTCGATGAATCCGGAGTCGTCCGGCCGGTATAATCCGGGCTTTCATCCTGCCGCTTCCGCCATGCCTGCCCTGCTCGAAACCTCCATCAAAAGCCTGCCGCTGATTTCCCGGGGCAAGGTGCGCGACATCTACGCCGTGGACGACAAGCGCCTGCTGATGGTGACGACCGACCGCCTGTCGGCCTTCGACGTGATCATGCCCACGCCCATCCCCGGCAAGGGCGCGGTGCTGACCGACATCACCAAATTCTGGTTCGAGAAGCTGGCCGGCATCCTGCCCAACCAGCTGACCGGCGATGCGCCCGAGTCCGTGGTGGCGGCCGACGAGCGCGAGCAGGTGGCGGGTCGCGCGCTGGTGGTCAAGCGCCTGAAGCCGCTGCCGGTGGAGGCCATCGTGCGCGGCTACCTGGTCGGCTCGGGCTGGAAGGAATATCAGGAGAAGGGCAGCGTGTGCGGCATTGCGCTGCCGGCAGGTCTCAAGCAGGCAGGCAAGCTGCCGCGAGCCCTGTTTACGCCTTCGACCAAGGCCGAACTCGGCGAGCACGACGAGAACATCGATTTCGCCCGTTGCGAAGCCATCCTGGGGCCGCAACTCGCCGCCCAAGTGCGCGACGCTAGCCTTGCGCTGTATACAAAAGCGGCGGAGTATGCACTCACTAAAGGGATCATCATCGCCGATACCAAGTTCGAGTTCGGGCTGGACGCATCCGGCGCGCTGCATCTCATCGACGAGGTGCTGACGCCGGATTCCTCGCGCTTCTGGCCGGCCGATCAGTATGCCGAGGGCAGCAATCCGCCCAGCTTCGACAAGCAGTTCGTGCGCGACTGGCTGGAGTCCTCCGGCTGGAACAAGCGGGCGCCGGGGCCGGAGCTGCCGGACGCGGTGGTGGCGAAGACCGCCGAGAAATACCGCGAGGCCTTGGTTCGCCTCGCCGGCTGACTGGCCGGCAGGCAATAAAAAGCGCCCCGAAGGGCGCTGCGGAAATGAAAAAGCACCCCGAAGGGTGCTCCAACCTGGAGGTTGATCGAAATCAGACGCAGCCGGTGGGCTTGGGCAGGCCGCCGTACTTGGTGATCGGCTTCATCGGGCCGGTCATCCACACGTTGAAGAGTTCCTTCTGGTCCATGTCGATGTACTTGGCGAACTTGCGGATCGGCGGCACCTGCTGGTACTCGTCGTAGTACTCGCGCGCCTTCATGATCATTTCCCATTTCTGGTCGTTCAGCTCGTAGTTGTCGGCTTCGGCCATGGCGCGGGCAACCTCTTCGGTCCACTCGCTCATGTCTTCCAGATAACCGTCGCCATCGCGTGCGGGCAAATCCATGTTCGTACTCCGTCAAAAAATAATTGAACAAAACAGTCAGGCATCATTAAAGAATACTTGACCAAAAGAGTCAACTAATTTTTTCAAAGATATCAAGGTCTTGTTATTTAAGGAGCCGGCGGCGGGTAAGGCCGAGGGCCAGCCAGAAGCCGGCAAATCCCCAGGCCAGCAGGGAGAAGATGTGGAAGGCCCAGTTGGCCGGGATGTCGCCGCGAATGATCGGCCGGGCAAGTTCCACGGCGTGGCTGAGCGGCAGCCAGGCGGAGATCGTTTGCAACAGCGGCGGCAACTGGCTCACCGGATAGAACACCCCGCACAGCAGCACCATGGGCGTGATGGCGAGGGTGAAGTAATAGAGGAAGAAGTCGTAGTTGGGCGAGATCGAGGTCATCACCAGGCCCATGCCGGAAAAGCACAGGCCGATGACGAAGGCGAGCGGGATGATCCACAGCGTCAGCAGCCAGTCGGCCTGCAGGCCCAGCGCCCAGATCACTGCCAGGATGGCGAGGCCCGAGAGCACGCTCTTGCTTGCCGCCCACAGCCATTCTCCCACCAGCACGTCGTCCAGTTCCAGCGGCGTGTTGAGGATGGCTTCCCAGGTCTTCTGCACGTGCATGCGCGAAAAGCCCGAGTAGAGGGTCTCGAAGGTGGCGCTGTTCATGGTCGAGTAGGCCACGGTGCCGGCGCCGAGGAAGGTGAGGTAGCTCATGCCGTCGACGTCGGGCAGCAGGCTGCCGAGGCCGAAGCCGAGGCCGATCATGTAGAACATGGGATCGGCGAGGTTGCCGAGCATGGACGGGATGGCGAGCTTCTTCCAGACCAGGAAGTTGCGCCGCCACACCGGTATGAAACGCAGCGAAAAGCGGGGAAATTGGAAGAGATGCGCCATCAGTCCCTCAGGTCGCGTCCGGTAAGCTTGAGGAACACGTCTTCCAGGTTGGCCGGGCGGTGCAGGTAGCGCAGCGCGCTCTGCGCCTTGAGCGCGTCCAGCGCCGGGGCGGGATTGCGCGTGTAGCAGAACAGTGATTCGCCGGCTTGTTCATGGCGGTCGCACAGCCTGGCGGCATGCTCATGTGCCCAGTCAGACGCCCCCTCGCCGTAGATTTCCAGCACATCCGATTCGATCAGGGTGGCGATCAGCTCGCGCGGGCTGCCGCGGGCGATGCATCTGCCATGGTCGATGACGGTGAGTTCGTCGCACAGCCGCTCGGCCTCGTCCATGAAGTGCGTGGTGAGCAGGATGGTCTTGCCCTGGGAAAGCAGCTTGCGCAAACCCTGCCAGATGACGTGGCGCGCCTGCGGGTCGAGGCCGGTGGTGGGCTCGTCGAGGAAGATCACGTCGGGATCGTTGACCAGCGCGCGCGCCAGGGTCAGGCGCCGCTTCATGCCGCCGGACAGGGTCTGGATGCGGGTGTCGGCACGGCTTGCGAGACCGGCGAATTCCAGCAGTGCGGGAATGCGCTGTTTGATCTCGCTGTCCTTGAAGCCGAAGTAGCGGCCGTAGGCGAGCAGATTCTCGGCCACGGTGAAGTCGGGGTCGAGGTTGTCCATCTGCGGCACCACGCCGACCTTGAGCCGCGCCTGGCGTGCGAGCGAGGGCACCGGCAGGTCGAGCACGCGGATGTCGCCGGCCTCGGGCGCGATCAGGCCGAGCAGCATTTTCAGCGTGGTGGTCTTGCCGGCGCCGTTGGGGCCGAGCAGGCCGTGGCAGGTGCCGGCGGCGAGCGTGAGGTCGAGGCCGTCGACGACGGTGTGCGGGCCGTAGGTTTTTCTCAGCCCCTGCGCGGCTACCACGGACATAATTCTTCGAGCGCCTGCTTGAGTTCGTTGAGTTTGCCGTGGAAAAAATGGTCGCTGCCGTGGATGACCCTGAGCGGCACATTGTGCTGGCTGGCCCAGGCCAGCGCCACGGGATAGGGCACGACTTCGTCGAGGTCGCCGTGGATGATGGCGGTGCCGGGCACGGGGACGTCGAAGTCATAGAGATTGACGGCCGGCGCCACCAGCAGCACGCATTTGGAGGGCACGCGCTTCGCCACGCGATGCTGCACATAGCCGCCGAAGGAGAAGCCGGCCAGGCACCAGGGCAGGCCGGGATAGTTCCTGCTGACGAAGTCGACGATGGCGAGCATGTCTTCGCTCTCGCCATGGCCCTTGTCGTATTCGCCCTCGCTCATGCCGACGCCGCGGAAGTTGGGACGCACGGCGACGTAGCCGTGGTCGGTGGCGACGCGCGCGATGGTGTGCACCACCTTGTTGTCCATGCTGCCGCCCTGCAGCGGGTGCGGGTGGGCGATGAGCAGGAGCCCGCGCCTCGATTCGCCGGGATCGTCGATCACGGTTTCCATCTTGCCGCCGGGGGTGTCGATGCGCAGCTTGTGGCGCTTGAGGCGCAGGCTGTCCTCGGCCTGCTTGACGGAAACGCCGGCCATCAGATCTTCAGGCGCTTGACGATGCGCCCGTTCTCGATATGTTCGTGGAGGATTTCGTCGATGTCGTCCTTGTCGACGTAGGTGTACCAGGTGGCTTCGGGATAGACCACCAGCAGCGGGCCTTCGTCGCAGCGGTCCATGCAGCCGGCCGAGTTGATGCGGCACTTGCCGGGGCCGTTCATGTTGAGCTGCTTGACCTTTTTCTTGAGGTAGTCGCGCATCTCCTGTCCGCCGGAAGCGCCGCAGCATTTGGCGCCGTCGTCACGCTGGTTGGTGCAGAAGAACACGTGATACTTGAAATGCGATTTGTCTGACATGGCTGACTGAATTCAGAACTCGTTGTATTTGGCGGCGTTGCCCTTCGCCTGCGCCACCGGATATTTGCGCGCATTGATCTCGAGCTTGTCGGCGGCGGCTTCGAGCAGGTCGATGTCCAGCAGGTCGGCCAGGCGCGTGAGGTAGATCAGCACGTCGGCGATTTCCTGGCGCACCTGCTCGCGGCGCTCGGGGCCGAGCTTCGCGCTTTCCTCTGGGGAGAGCCACTGGAAGCGCTCGACCAGTTCGGCGGCCTCGACGATCAGCGCCATCGCCAGGTTCTTGGGGGTATGGTAGGCCTCCCACTGGCGTTCGAAGGCGAACTCGCGGATGCGGGTCTTCAGTTCGTCCAGCGAGGCGACGGGCTCGGTGCTCATGGGCTGGATTTTAACCCATCCGGAAAGCCTGCCCGGTTTGGGTAGAATAGTGCCTCAAACAACACGCAACCTGGCTCCATGCAGACTCTGACCGTCGATCTCGGCGACCGCAGCTATCCCATCCACATCGGCCCCGGCCTCATCGACCGCGCCGACCTGATCCTGCCGCATCTTGCGCAAAAGCGCGTGGCCATCGTCACCAACACCACGGTCGGGCCGCTCTACCTGGAGCGCCTGAGCAGGACCCTGACCGCAGCCGGCGTCGAAGTCACCCCCGTGGTGCTGCCGGACGGCGAGGAATACAAGGACTGGCAGACGCTCAACCTGATTTTCGATGCGCTGCTGAAAAGCCGCGCCGAGCGCAAGACCACGCTGATTGCCCTGGGCGGCGGCGTCATCGGCGACATGACCGGCTTCGCCGCGGCCTGTTACCAGCGCGGCGTGCCCTTCATCCAGGTGCCGACCACGCTCTTGTCCCAGGTCGACTCCTCGGTCGGCGGCAAGACCGGCATCAACCATCCGCTCGGCAAGAACATGATCGGCGCCTTCTACCAGCCGAAACTGGTGCTGGCCGACACCGACACATTGAAGACCCTGCCGGCGCGCGAGCTGTCCGCCGGCCTGGCGGAAGTGATCAAGTACGGCCTGATCTGGGACGCGGACTTCCTCGACTGGCTCGAAGCCGGCATGGACAGGCTGCGCGCGCTGGACCCCGAGTCCATCAGCCGCGCCATTTACCGCTCCTGCGAAATCAAGGCGCAGGTGGTGGCAGAGGACGAGCGCGAGGGCGGGCTGCGCGCCATCCTCAACCTCGGCCATACCTTCGGCCATGCCATCGAGACCGGCATGGGCTACGGCAACTGGCTGCATGGCGAGGCGGTGGCGGCGGGCATGGTGATGGCGGCCGACGCCTCGCGCCGCAAGGGCTGGCTCACCGATGTCGAGGTCGAGCGCACGCGCGCCATCATCCGTGCCGCCGGCCTGCCGGATACTGCGCCGGATCTGGGCGTGGATCGCTATCTCGAATACATGGGCCACGACAAGAAAGTCGAGGCCGGCAAGATCCGCTTCGTGCTGCTGAAAAAGATCGGCGAGGCGGTCATCACCGCGGATCTTGCGCCGGCGGATTTGAACGCCACGCTCACCCACCATGTCCGCACGGCCTGAACTCGCTCCCTACGCTGCGATCGACACCCTGACCAAAGGCCGGGTGCACGCCGAGTCGCCCGCCGCGCCGCGGGGCGAGTTCCAGCGCGACCGCGACCGCATCGTGCATTCCACCGCTTTCCGCCGCCTGGAATACAAGACCCAGGTGTTCGTGAATCACGAGGGCGACCATTTCCGCACCCGCCTCACCCACAGCCTGGAAGTCGCGCAGATCGGCCGCACCATCGCGCGCATGCTCAGCATCAACGAAGAGCTGACCGAGGCGGTGTCGCTCGCCCACGACCTCGGCCACACGCCTTTCGGTCATGCCGGCCAGGACGCGCTCAATGCCAGCATGAAGGACCACGGCGGCTTCGAGCACAACCTGCAAAGCTTGCGCGTGGTCGACAGGCTGGAACAGCGCTACGCGGAATTCGACGGCCTCAACCTCTGCTTCGAAACCCGCGAAGGCATACTCAAGCACTGCTCGTTGCCCAACGCGCGCGAACTGGGCGAACTGGGCCAGCGTTTCCTCGACAGGAAGCAGCCCTCGCTGGAAGCGCAGGTCGCCAACCGCGCCGACGAGATCGCCTACAACAACCACGACGTCGACGACGGCCTGCGTTCCGGCCTGCTCAGCATCGACGGGCTGATGCAGAGCCGGCTGTTCGCCCGCCACCACGACGAGGTGATGGCGAAATACCCGCAGCTTCATGGCCGGCGCAAGGTGCACGAGATCATTCGCCGCATGATCAACACGCTGATCATCGACCTCGTTTCCACGACGCGCGCCAACCTGGAAAAGTCGGGCGTGAAAAACGTCGAGGAGGTGCGCAACGCGCAGCCGCTGGTGGGCTTCTCCGACGAAGTGCGCGAGCAGCAATACGAATTGAAGCAGTACCTGCGCAAGAACCTGTACCAGCACTACCAGGTCATGCGCATGACCAGCAAGGCCGCGCGCATCATCCAGTCGCTGTTCGATACTTTCCAGAATGAGCCGCGCCTGCTGTCGCCGGAGCACCAGGACAACGTGCAGCGCGAAGGCGCGCGCGCCATCTCGGACTACATCGCGGGCATGACAGACCGTTACGCCATGCGCGAGTACCGCCGTATCTTCGGCGTCGAGGAAATCAGCATCTAGCAGTTTGACCGGGCTTCAGGCGCGCGCCAGCACCGCGCAGCTGACTTCGCGCGCGCCGGCCGCCCTCAGCGTCCTCGCCAGCTCGTCGAGGGTGCTGCCGGTGGTCATGACATCGTCGACGATGCCGACATGCAGGCCGGCGATGTCCGCGCTGCAGGCGAAGGCGCCGCGCAGGTTCCTTTTCCGTGCTTCACGCTTCAGTCCTGCCTGCGGCGGCGTGTCGCGCAGGCGCCGCGCCCAGCCGGCCTGCATGGGAATGGCGGTCCGGGCGGAGAGCTCGCGGGCGATCTCGGCGGCCTGGTTGAAGCCGCGCTCCCTTAGGCGGTTGGCATGCAGCGGCATGGGCAGCCACACATCGGGCGGCTCGCCCTGCAACTGCGCTGCCAGCAATTCGCCCATGAGCGGGGCGATCGCCAGATGCTCGCGGTATTTGAGGCGCTGGATCAGGCGGTCGACCGGGAAGGCGTAGGTGAACACGGCGTGCACCCGGCTGTATGCGGGCGGCTCCTTGAGGCAATGCCCGCAGGTGTCGCCGGCGGGCGTGGGCAGCGCGCAAACCGGGCAGCGCGCCGTTGCCTGCCAGGGCAGATCGGCTTGGCAGGGTGCGCACAGCGGGCCCTGCGGCGCCTGGCAGAGCAGGCACGGCGGCGGCGAATATCGATTAATAATTGAGCGGATGTTCAATTTTTTCCGGTGCGTTTTTTGACAGCATGGCGGCGGGGCGCTGATAATCCGGCTAAATTCCAGGAAGCCCCAATGAAAGTAAAACGCGTCATCAGCGCCAAATCCTCCCGATTTTCCGCACAATTATTCAATATCTGCAGCGTCGCCGCCATTACCGCAGGCATTTCTGCCCTGACGCTGGGCAAGCTGCTGGCCGGCCAGAAGATCGGCTTCCTGCCCCTGGTACTGTCTTTCCCGCCGCTGATGATCTGGCTCGCGGCCTCGATTTTCGTCTACGCCAGCATCGCGCACCATCCCAACGAGCGCACGCGCTATTTCCACCGCTGGGCCGGTTACCGCTTCTACGGCGCGACCGGCGCCATGATGGTGATCGGCCAGCCCATCTACGAACTCATGGGCGGCTGGAGCGGGCTCATGGCGGTGTGGCTGCTGGTGTTCCTGGTCGTGGTGCCATGGGGGCTCTACGCCATCTGGAAAGCGGCCAGGGAAGACTGGCAGGACATGACCATCGAGGTAGCCATCCATGAGTAGTTGCAGTTGTTCGTCCATCCACGTGCACCAGCCGGCGGAAACAAAAGTGCCGGTGGCCGCCGTCGAGGCACTGTTCGCCAAGCCCTTCAATGATTTGCTGTACGAGGCGCAAAGCGCACATCGCCAGCATTTCGACCCGAACAAGGTGCAGTTGTCCACGCTGCTGTCGATCAAGACCGGCGGCTGCCCGGAGGACTGCGGCTACTGCCCGCAGTCGAAGCGCCACCCCAACGCCGTGGCCGATGAGCCCATGCTCGACATCGATGCGGTGCTGACGGCCGCGCGCGCCGCGAAGGACGCCGGCGCCAGCCGCTTCTGCATGGGCGCCGCCTGGCGCGGCCCCAAGCAGAAGGACCTCGACCCGGTGCTGACCATGGTGCGCGAGGTGAAGGCGCTGGGCCTGGAAACCTGCTGCACGCTGGGCATGCTGCGCGAAGGCCAGGCCGAGCAGCTGCGCGACGCCGGCCTCGACTACTACAACCACAACCTCGACACCGCGCCCGAGTTCTACGGCGAGATCATTTCCACGCGCGACTTCGAGGATCGCCTCGACACCCTGAACAAGGTGCGCGGCGCCGGCATCAACGTGTGCGCCGGCGGCATCGTCGGCATGGGCGAATCGCGCACCCAGCGCGCGGGCTTGCTGGCGCAGCTGGCGAGCCTCGACCCGCCGCCGGAGTCGGTGCCGATCAACCTGCTGGTGCAGGTGGAAGGCACGCCGCTGCACGGCACCGACGCGCTCGACCCGATCGAATTCGTGCGTACCATCGCGGTGGCGCGCATTCTCATGCCGACTTCCTACGTGCGCCTGTCCGCCGGGCGCCAGCAGATGAGCGATGCGGTGCAGGCCCTGTGTTTCCTCGCCGGCGCCAATTCCATCTTCTACGGCGACAAGCTCCTGACTACCGGCAATCCCGAGTGGGAACGGGACCAGGCGCTGTTCGGCAAGCTCGGTCTGACGCCTGCATGAGTGCATTCGATGCGCTGGCCCGGATTCAGCAGGGCCTGGCGCAGCTCGAAAGCGAAAGCCTGCTGCGCAAGCGTTCCCTGCTGGAGTCGGCGCAGGGCGCGCACGTGCGGGTCGACGGACGCGCGCTGGTTTCCTTCTGCAGCAACGATTATCTGGGGCTGGCGAACGACCCGGCACTGGCCGCATCGGCAGCGGCCGCCATTGGTGAATACGGGGTAGGCGCGGGCGCTTCGCATCTCGTCACCGGCCATCACCGCCTGCATCACGAATTCGAGCAGTCCTTCGCCGCCTTCGTCGGCAAGCCGGCGGCGCTGATGTTTTCCACCGGCTACATGGCCAACCTCGGCGTGCTGACGGCGCTGCTCGGCCGCCATGGCGAAGTCTTCGCCGACAAACTTAACCATGCCTCGCTCAACGACGCCGCGCAGCAATGCGGCGCGAAGTTCACCCGTTATGCCCACGCCGACCTCGGCCAGCTGGAAAGCCGGCTCAAGAGAAGCGCGGCGCGCGACAAGCTGATCTGCGCCGATCTCGTGTTCAGCATGGACGGCGATGTCGCTGACGTCGATCGCCTGCTGGAGCTGGCCGAGGCGCACGACGCATGGCTGTACCTCGACGATGCCCATGGTTTCGGCGTGCTGAACGAGGGCCGCGGCGGCCTCACCGAGATGGCCAGAAAAAGCCCGCGCGTGATCTATCTCGCCACCCTGGGCAAGGCCGCCGGCGTGTTCGGCGCGGCGGTGGCGGCGCACGCCGACGTCGTGGAATGGCTGGTGCAGAAGGCGCGCACCTACATCTACACCACCGCCATGCCGCCGGCGCTGGCGGCGGCGCTGCTGGCGAGCCTCAAGCAGATGGCAGCCGGGCAGGCGCGTCGCGACCGCCTGTGCGGGCATGTCGAGGCGCTGCGCGCCGGTTTGGCCGGGCTGCCGCATTGGCGTCTGATGCCTTCCGCCACGCCGATCCAGCCGCTGCTGATCGGCGGCAATGCCGAAGCGGTCGCGGTCTCCCGAAAATTGCTGGAACATGGCCTGCTGGTGCCCGCGATCCGCACACCGACCGTGCCCCAGGGCACGGCGCGCCTGCGCATCTCGCTGTCGTCGGCACATGCGCCCGAGGAAGTGGCGCGCCTGGTGTCCGCGATCCAGGCGCTCGACCGGGCATGAAGGCGATGAAGCAAGTCTTGCTGCACGGCTGGGGCACGCATCCCGTCATCTGGGAGCCGCTGCTGGAGTTCTTTCCCCAAGCGCGGCCCTTGCCCTTGCCCGGCTATGCCGGCAGCGCGGCCGCTGCCGATCTGGCGCGGATGGCGGAAAGCATCGCCGCACAGCTGGAAGAAGACACGCAGCTGGTTGGCTGGTCGCTCGGCGGCCTGGTCGCCGCGCAGGTCGCGCTGGCCTATCCCGAGAAAGTTTCCGCCCTGGTCCTGGTCGCCGCCACGCCCTGTTTTGTCAGGCGTCCCGACTGGCCGCACGGCGTTGATGCGGAGGTGTTCGACCAGTTTGCCGCCAGCCTCGCCGAAGACTATGCCGGCACGATCAGGCGTTTCCTGTCCCTGCAGGCGCAAGGCTCGAGCGAGATGCGCGCGGTGCTGGCCGGGCTGCGACGCAGGCTGCTGGACCAGGCGCGGCCTGCCGCAGGCGTGCTGGAGTCGGGCCTCGACATCCTGCAGCGCACCGATCTGCGCGCGAGCTTGCCGAAGCTTGACCGGCCGCCGACGCTGATCCATGGAACCGGCGACAAGCTGGCGCCGGTCGCAGCGGCGCGCTGGCTGGCGCAGAGCCTGCCGGGCGCAACGCTGCACGAAATCGAAGGCGCGGGACACGCGCCTTTCCTGTCGCATTCGCGGCAGGTTGCGGAAATGATCGGGCAGGCTGCGCATGGCTGAGCCGAAGCTGGACAAGCGCGAGGTGGCGCGCGCCTTCGGCCGCGCCGCGGCAAGCTACGATGCGCATGCCGCGCTGCAGCGCGAGGTGCTGGCGCGCCTGGACGAACGACTCGACCTGATGAACATCCGGCCGGCGCGTATCCTCGATGCCGGCTGCGGCACCGGCCTCGGCCTGCGCCTCTTGCAGGCGCGCTATCCTGCGGCTGAACGGATCGGCCTCGATCTGGCCCTGCCGATGCTGCAGGCGGCGCGAGGACGGCAGTACGAGGCGGGGCTGACGGGACTGGTCAAGCGCCTGCTGCCGGGCGCCGCGTGCGCGAGCCACGTCTGCGGCGACATCGAGCGCCTGCCCTTGACGAGATCCAGCATCGACCTTGTCTGGTCCAGCCTTGCCCTGCAATGGGCGAGCGAGCCGGAAGCGGCCTTCCGCGAACTGCATCGCGTCATCGCACCCGGCGGCCTGCTGCTGTTCGCCACTTTCGGCCCCGACACGCTTAAGGAGCTGCGCCAGGCGTTCGCGCAGGTGGATGGCGGCAGCCATGTCAGCCGTTTTCTCGACATGCACGACCTTGGCGACATGCTGGTGCATGCGGGATTCCAGCATCCGGTCATGGAAATGGAAATGTTCACGCTGACCTACGTCGATCTCAAGTCGCTGATGCGCGATCTGAAGGGCATCGGCGCGCACAACGCCGCGCTCGATCGCGCACGCGGCATGATGGGCAAGTCGGCCTGGCAAAAGCTGGAAGTGGCGTACGAGGGCCATCGCAAGCATGGCCGCCTGCCGGCCAGCTACGAAGTGATCTATGGCCATGCCTGGGCCGGCGACAAGACGCGGCTCGAAGACGGACGCCAGGTGATCCAGTTCAACATCCAGCAGCGCAAGGCCGGCCTGCGCTGAATGCCATGAGCGCGCGCGGCTATTTCATCACCGGCACCGATACCGCAGCGGGCAAGACCCATGCGGCGCGCCTGCTGGTCGAGGCGCTCAGGCTGCGCGGCCTGCGCGTGGCGGTGATGAAGCCGGTGGCGGCCGGCATTGATGCGGACGGCATGAACGAGGACGTGCGCCTGCTGATGTCGGCCTCGAACGTGGCGGCGCCGCTGGAACTGGTCAATCCCTATTGCTTCGCCCCGGCGATTGCGCCGCACCTCGCAGCGCGGCTGGAAGACGTGTCGATGCAGCTCGAAGTCATCGAGCAGGCCTACGCGCAGCTTGCCGCGCAGGCGGATGTAGTCGTGGTGGAGGGAGCCGGCGGCTTCCTGGTGCCGTTCAACGACGGCTGCGGCATGGATGCGATACCGCTGCGTCTGGGGCTGCCGGTCATCATGGTGGTGGGCCTGCGTCTCGGCTGCCTCAACCATGCCTTGCTGACGGCCGAGGCGATTCGCGCGCGCGGACTGATCCTGGCCGGCTGGATCGCCAACCGGATCGATCCGCACATGGCGGCAGCTGCGGACAATCTGGCCAGTCTGCGCAGTATTTTGCGCTCACCCTGCCTCGGCGAAATTCCCTGGCAAGGCGATGCGGCAGAAGACCTGGGCAACATCGACAGCCTGTTGCAGCAAGTGTTCCTGCCTACAAAATAAGCAAATCAGAATACGTAAAAATAAAGATATTTAATCTGCAAATCAATTAGTTATGTGAATGCTCACCCTTGCCCGCTGCGGTTCAGGGGTGTAGAGTCTGTGGCAAATTGTCGCAGGTGGAATCGCAGATGCCGCTGGCGCTTGATACAAGTCCACAGACCGAGCAGGACCGGTTTAGTTTCTTTTCCCGGCCCAACTGTTCACTGACACGGACCGAGCGCGACAGAGTGTTCTGGGGGATTGCGACCGTAACGCTGCTTGTCGCCTCGGTGTTCAGCTGGTTGGGGTACTGGCTGATTCTTCCCTTTGCGGGTATCGAGGTTGGCGTGCTGGCCTGGGCATTCGCTGCGCTGGGCAGCAACGTGGGCGATTACGAGTCCATTCGCATCCGTGGCGACGAAATTCTGATTGAGCGCAGGCATGGGGACCATCTGGAAAGCCGCACGCTCAATGGCAAGTGGGTGAAGCTGGTGTTGGTCGGTGCAAGGCCGGGCGGCAAAGTGAAGCTGGCTTTGCGGTCATGCGGACGGGAAACCGAACTGGGCGCATACCTGACCGACGAAGCCAGGCTCGAACTCGCGAAAGCATTACAGACCCGCATCAATGCGGGCTGAAAAAACAAATATACAAAACAGAATTTACGTGAGGAGGATGGGGAAGACATGAAAAGAAGCGCGCTACGCCCGCTGCTGGGCAAAACGCTGGCCGCCCTGTCCGGGACGATGATCTCGGGCGTTGTCTGGGCGGACTATCAATTCAACCTGAGGGAACCGCAATCCGCCCTGGCCCGTGATGTCTATGACCTGCATACCCTGATCAATCTGGTGTGCCTGGGAATCTTCATCGTGGTGTTCGGCGCGATGTTCTATTCCATCTGGAAACATCGCAAGTCCGCCGGCCACAAGGCCGAGCATTTCCACGAGAACACCACCGTGGAGATCATCTGGACCATCATCCCCTTCTTCATCCTGATCGGCATGGCCTATCCGGCCACCAAGCAGGTGCTGGCGATGAAGGACACCTCCAACCCGGACATGACCGTCAAGGTCACCGGTTATCAGTGGAAGTGGGAATACGACTACCTCAAGGACGACGTGAAGTTCATGTCCACGTTGTCCACGCCCCGCGCGCAGATCCAGAACAAGGAAGCCAAGGGCGAGCACTACCTGCTCGAGGTCGATGAGCCCATGGTGGTGCCGGTCAACAAGAAAGTGCGCGTGCTGCTCACCGCCGGCGACGTCATCCATGCCTGGTGGGTGCCTGAACTCGCAGTCAAGCAGGATGCCATTCCCGGCTTCATTCGCGACGCCTGGTTCAAGTCCGAAACCACCGGCACCTTCCGTGGCCAGTGCACCGAACTGTGCGGCAAGGATCACGCCTTCATGCCCATCGTGGTGAAAGTGGTGACCCAGGAAGAATACGACGCCTGGCTTGTCGCCAAGAAGCAGGGCGCGGCCATGGCGGCGGCCGACAACAGCAAGACCTTCGGCAAGGAAGAGCTCATGGCCAAGGGCGAAGCGGTCTACAACGCCAACTGCGCGGCCTGTCACCAGGCCAACGGTGCGGGCATCCCGGGCGCCTTCCCGGGCATTACCGGTTCCGCAATCGCCACCGGTCCGATCGACGCGCACATCGACATCGTGCTGAACGGCAAGCCCGGCACGGCAATGGCCGCCTTCGGCAACCAGTTGTCAGAAGCCGATATCGCGGCGGTGGTGACCTACCAGCGCAACGGCCTCGGCAACAGCGTGGGCGACGTGGCCCAGCCGGTGCAGGTGGCGGGCATGAAGGGTGGCGCCGAAGCTGCGGCCCCGGCAGGCAACTAACGGACAAGGGAAAGAGGAGACAACAACATGGCGCACGACGCAACTCACGCCCACGACGACCACGGCCACGCCCAGCCCAGCGGAATCATGCGCTGGCTGACCACCACCAATCACAAGGATATCGGCAGCCTGTACATGTGGTTCGCCGGCATTATGTTCCTCATCGCCGGCACCATGGCGCTGGTCATCCGCGCCGAGCTGTTCCAGCCCGGCCTGCAGGTGGTGGACCCGGAGTTCTTCAACCAGATGACCACGCTGCATGGCCTGATCATGGTGTTCGGCGTGATCATGCCGGCCTGGGCGGGCTTCGCCAACTGGCAGATCCCGCTCATGATCGGCGCGCCCGACATGGCATTCCCGCGCATGAACAACTGGGGTTTCTGGCTGTTGCCGGTGGCCGGCTTCCTGCTGGTCCTCACCCTGTTCATGCCCGGCGGCGGCCCGGCCGGCGGCTGGACCATGTACCCGCCGCTGTTCATCCAGGGCGGCATCAGCTACGACCTTACCATCTTCGCGGTGCACATCCTCGGCGCTTCGTCGATCATGGGCTCGATCAACATCATCACCACCATCCTCAACATGCGCGCGCCCGGCATGACGATGATGAAGATGCCGCTGTTCGTATGGACCTGGCTGATCACTGCCTACCTGCTGATCGCCACCGTGCCGGTGCTGGCGGGGGCCGTGACCATGCTGCTCACCGACCGCAACTTCGACACCCATTTCTTCAACGCGGCGGGCGGCGGCGACCCGGTCATGTTCCAGCACATCTTCTGGTTCTTCGGCCATCCCGAGGTGTACATCCTGATCCTGCCGGCGTTCGGCGTGGTGTCGCAGATCATCCCGACCTTCGCGCGCAAGCCGCTGTTCGGCTACGCCTCGATGGTCTACGCGACGGCCTCCATCGCCATCCTGTCCTTCATCGTCTGGGCGCACCACATGTTCACCGTGGGCATGCCGGCGACGGCGCAGCTGTTCTTCATGTATTCCACCATGTTGATCGCGGTGCCCACCGGCGTGAAGGTGTTCAACTGGGTGGCGACCATGTGGAAAGGCTCGATGACCTTCGAGACGCCGATGCTGTTCGCCATCGCCTTCGTCTGCCTGTTCACCATCGGCGGCTTCTCCGGCCTGGTGTGCGCGATGACCCCGGTGGACATCCAGATCCACGATACCTACTACGTGGTGGCGCACTTCCATTACGTGCTGGTGTCGGGCGCGCTGTTCGCGATCATCGCCGGCGTCTACTACTGGCTGCCCAAGTGGACCGGACACATGTACGACGAGAGGCTGGGCAAGCTGCATTTCTGGCTGTCGGTGATTTCCATGAACATCACCTTCTTCCCGATGCACTTCCTGGGCCTGGCCGGCATGCCGCGCCGCTATGCGGACTATGCGCTGCAGTTTGCCGAGTTCAACGCCATCGCCTCGGTCGGCGCATTCCTGTTCGGCTTCAGCCAGCTCATCTTCCTGTACCTGATCATCAAGGCGATCAAGGGCGGGCAGAAGGCGACCGACCAGGTATGGGAGGGCGCAGAAGGACTGGAGTGGACCGTGCCGTCGCCAGCGCCGTATCACACCTTCGAGACGGCCCCGGTCGTGAAGTGACAACGAATCGCGGGCGGCGCGTGCGCCGCCCGCAGTCGGGAGAGAAATGCAGCAAGCCAAACGCAACATTCTGACTGCCCTGGTGCTCGCGGCCATCGCCATCGGCATCTTCCTGTACACCGTGATGAACGCCGGGACGTAACCAGATGGAAAAGACCGAAAACCGGATACTCCTGCGCAAGCTGTGGATTGCCGCACTGGGCATGTTCGGCTTCGGCTTCCTGATGGTGCCGTTCTACAACAAGATCTGCGAGGTGACCGGCATCAATTCCGGCGATGCGCAGGTGCTGGCGAAGAACACTCAGGTGGATACCAGTCGCACCATCACCCTGGAGTTCGACGCCAACGTGGATGCGAACCTGCCGTGGAGGTTCACGCCGGTGCAAGGCAGCATCAGCATGCATCCGGGCGAGATGGTGCAGGTGCTTTACGAGGTGGAGAACCTGACCGACCGGGACATCACCGGTCAGGCCATTCCCAGCTACGGCCCGCAGCTGGCCGCGCAGTATGTCAAGAAAATCGAATGCTTCTGCTTCACCGGGCAAACCCTGAAGGCCGGTGAAAAGCGGCAGATGCCGGTGATGATGGTGATGGACCCGTCGCTGCCGGCTGACGTGAACACCATCACGTTGTCGTACACCTTCTTCGTTCATCCCGAGGCGAACAAGGCGGCGCATGCGGCGGGGCAGGGAACAAATGGCTGAGCATCGCGGCAGCCTGTGGCAGGCCGCCAGGGCGGTGTTCTGGAGTTTTTTTGGTGTCAGGAAAAAATCGCACTACGAGCAGGACGCAGTACGGCTGACGCCGGTCCAGGTGATCGTCATGGGCCTGGCCTCGGCAGCGCTGTTCGTGCTGGCACTGCTCGGGATCGTGTGGCTGGTTGCGAATTGAACGATAACAGGAGAGGAGACAACAGCATGGCATCACAAACTGGCGGTTACTACTTGCCGGCGCCGTCGCACTGGCCCATCGTGGGGTCGGTGGCGCTGACCCTGATGGCGCTCGGCGCAACGTTCATGATCAACGGCGTTGGCGGCGGCTGGATGCTGTGGGTGGGGCTTGCCGTGCTCGCGCTCATGCTGTTCGGCTGGTTCGGCACGGTCATTCGCGAGAGCGAGAGCGGCAAGCACAACAAGCAGGTCGACCTTTCCTTCCGCTGGGCCATGAGCTGGTTCATCTTCTCGGAAGTGATGTTCTTCGCCGCCTTCTTCGGCGCATTGTTCTACATGCGCGTGCTGTCGGTGCCGTGGCTGGGCGAAGCGGACACCATGGAGCAGTTGTGGAGCGGTTACACGGCAACCTGGCCGACTGCAGGGCCGGGCCTGACCGCCGACGGCTACCAGTTCACGCCCATGGGCGCCTGGGGCATCCCGGCGATCAACACCCTGCTGCTGCTGACGTCGGGCGCGACCGTGACCTGGGCGCACTGGGGACTGAAGAAGAACAGCCGCAGCCAACTGGTTTGGGGCCTGTTCCTGACCGTGGCCCTGGGCCTTGCCTTCATGGGCCTGCAGGTGTACGAGTACATCCATGCCTACAATGACCTCGGGCTGACCCTGGGGGCGGGCGCATACGGCGCGACCTTCTTCATGCTGACCGGCTTCCACGGTTTCCACGTGACGGTGGGCACGCTGATGCTGATCGTGATCCTCGGCCGCTCCATCAAGGGTCACTTCACGGCCGAGCATCACTTCGGTTTCGAGGGCGTGGCCTGGTACTGGCATTTTGTCGACGTCGTCTGGCTGGGCCTGTTCATATTCGTGTACTGGCTGATCTAGGCGGTCGACATGAAAAAGGCCGCGCATGGCGCGGCCTTTTTGTTTGGCGGGGGAAGGGCTAGCCGCGCAGGCCGGTCTGCGGAATCCAGCCGAAGTAATAGCTGGCCATGAGCAGAATGAAGAGGAAGATGGATAGCGAAATGCGAACGGTCAGGGCCTTTACGGTGCGATCGGACTGGCCCTTGTCCCTGACCAGGTAATAAAGCGCGCTGCCGAGACTGATGACGATGAAGGCGATGAACAGCAGGACGACGATGCGCATGGTGCTCCCTGTGGCCAATTATCGAAGTGTTTTAGTTTAACCTCTTGCCCATGCATTTCGGTGGATTCGTTTTCCGTCCCGGCTTGTGGCCTACCCTGGCTGGCCTGTTCTTTTTCGCGCTGACACTGTGGCTCGGCAACTGGCAGCTGTCGCGTGCCGATTACAAGCGTGAACTGCAGGCGCGCTACGATCGCATGCAGGAAGACGGCGTGGTGAGGATCGGCGCTGCGACGGTGGCCAAGGAAGACCTGCTGTACCGGCCGGTCGAGGTGCGCGGATCATTTTTGAACGGCCAGGAAATTTTCATCGACAACCGGGTATACAAAACCCGAGCGGGTTACCATGTGCTGGCGCCGTTCCTGATCGAAGGTTCGTCGCAGCATGTGCTGGTCAACCGCGGCTGGGTCGCCCTGGTCGACGGGCGCCGGGATGCGCTGCCGCAAGTCAGTGCGGTGGCCGGCATGGTGGTGTTGGCGGGCGTGGCGGTGGATCCGAAGAGCCGTTATCTCGAATTCAAGGGCGCGGAGCCGCAGGGGAGGCTTTGGCAGAACCTGGATTTCGAACGCTACCGGCGCGAGTTCGGCAAGTCGTTGCAGCCGGTGATGGTGGAACAGGCCTCGGATACCGGGGACGGACTGGTGCGCGACTGGCCGCGGCCGGATACCGGCGTGGCCACGCACGTCAGCTACGCCATCCAGTGGTTCGGTCTGGCCGGTGCAATCGTGGTGCTGTGGCTGGTGCTGAATGTAAAACGAGAAAACGCGGCGGAGGGCAAGTGAATCGCGTCAGGATGAATCGAATCAAGCTGCTGTTGCTGATCGGGCTTTTTGCCTTGCCGGTGGCGGCGTCCTATATCGCCTATTACGTGTGGCAGCCGACCGCGCGCAAGAACTACGGCGAACTCATCAAGCAGGTCGAAGTGCGCGCGGCCGGCGTGTCCCTCGACGGCCGGCCATTCGATGTCGCCAGCCTGAAGGGCAAATGGGTGATGGTGTACGTCGGCGGGGGCGAGTGTGCGAAGCCCTGCCAGGACCTGCTGTATTACATGCGCCAGACGCGCACAGCGCAAGGCAAGGAAATGGACCGCGTCGAACGCCTGTGGCTGCTGACGGATGAGGTCGCGCCGACTGACGAACTGCAGTCCTACCATGCAGGCATGCATTACCTGAAGCCGAATGCCTCGCCTGTCGCCCAGTTCGTCGGCAGCGAAACGGGCGCTTACCTGTACATGATCGATCCGCTCGGACACCTGATGATGCGCTGGCCGCAGAACCCCGATCCCGCCCGCATGATCAAGGACATCCGGCTGCTGTTGAAAGCCTCGCAGATCGGATAAGCCATGAAACTGTACCGAAAATCCATTCTCGCCGCGCTGCTGCTGACCCTGGCCGTGGTGGCGCTGGGCGCGTATGTGCGCCTGTCGGATGCCGGTCTCGGCTGCCCGGACTGGCCCGGGTGCTACGGCAAGATCACGCCGCTGCATGCGAGCGAGCACATCAATCAGGCGCTGGCCGAAAATCCTGATGGCCCGGTCAGCCATGCCAAGGCCTGGAAGGAAATGGTGCACCGCTATTTTGCCGGCGGCCTCGGCCTGCTGATTCTGGGCATTGCAGTTCTCTCCGTCCGGCATCGCCACGAGACGCGGGGCACGCCGCTGCTGCCGATCGCACTGCTTGGCCTGGTCATTTTCCAGGCGCTGCTCGGGATGTGGACGGTAACGGAACTGCTCAAGCCCTTCATCGTGACCGGCCACCTGATCGGCGGCATGGCCACCCTGGCGCTGCTTACCTGGTTGTGGCAGCGGGAGAACGGGCCGTCGCTCCAGGGCATGGCGGATGTGCGGCCCCTCAGGTTGTGGGGCGTGCTGGCGCTGATTGCGGTGGTGGTGCAGATCATTCTGGGGGGCTGGGTCAGCACCAACTACGCGGCGCTGGCCTGCCAGGATTTTCCCCTGTGCCATGGTGAGTGGGTGCCGGAGATGCACTTCGAGCCGGCCTTCACGCTGCATCGCGAACTCGGCATGGACGCTTCGGGCGAATTCCTGTCGCTGCAGGCGCTGACCGCCATCCACTGGACGCACAGGCTGTGGGCGCTGGCCGTGCTGATCGTGGTGGGGGTGCTGGCGCGCAAGCTCATACGCCAGCGTGGAATATGCATTTTCGGCGCCCTCGTCGGGCTGCTGCTGGTGGTGCAGATCGGCATGGGCATCGCCAATGTCTGGCTCAGCCTGCCGCTCGGTCTCGCCGTCGCCCACAATGTCGGTGCGGCATTGTTGCTGATGACGCTGGTGGTCATAAACTTCAAGCTCTTCCGGATGAGGTGATCGCATGGCAACGGGTCTCTTGATGAACGATGCGGCCTGCCGCTGCCAGGAATACCTGGCGCTGTGCAAGGTTCGCGTGGTGTCGCTGATCGTGTTCACTGCCGTGATCGGCATGTTTCTCGCGACGCCGGGCATGGTGCCGCTGCAGGTCCTGTGGGCCGGAACGCTGGGCATCGCGCTGGTGGCAGCCGCCGCCGCGGCCTTCAACTGTCTGGTCGAGCAGAAGATCGACTCCGTGATGGCGCGCACCCGTGCCCGTCCGCTGCCTCGCGGCAAGCTCAGCAATACCCAGGTGATCCTGTTTTCCGGCGTCATCGGCGGCGCCGGCCTCTATTTGCTCCACGTGTTCGTCAACCCGCTGACCATGTGGCTGACGCTGGCCACCTTCGTCGGTTATGCGGTGATCTATACCGTCATCCTCAAGCCGGCCACGCCGCAGAACATCGTCATCGGCGGCGCCTCCGGGGCCATGCCGCCGGTGCTTGGCTGGGCTGCCGTGACCGGCGAGGTCAGCCATGACGCGCTGCTGCTGTTCCTCATCATCTTCGCCTGGACGCCGCCGCATTTCTGGGCGCTGGCGCTGTACCGCAAGGATGAATACGCGCGTGCCGGCCTGCCCATGCTGCCGGTCACGCATGGCGAGAAATTCACCCGCCTGCATGTGCTGCTCTACACCATCATCCTGCTGGCGGTGAGCATCCTGCCGGTGACCACGGGCATGGGCGGCTGGATCTACCTGGCCGCCGCGCTGATTCTGGGCGGCATGTTCCTCGCCTATGGCTGGGGCTTGTGGCGGCGCTATTCGGACGCGCTGGCGAGGCGCACCTTCCGCTTCTCCATCTGGTACCTGAGCCTGCTGTTCGCGGCCATGCTGGTGGATCATTACTTCAGGCTACCGGTGTCTGGCTGAGCGGGGGCGCCCGAAATATACAAGGGGGATATTCGGACCACTTTGTTATAATTCGGTGGTGTCCTAACCGTGATGTCCTAACTTGGGGTAGTGCTTAAATGATTCTGTCCCGTACCAGCCAATATGCCGTCCAGGCCTTGATCTACATGGCTACCCAGCCCATGGGCACGCCCATACTGAACAAGGACATTGCGGCCAAGCTCAATGTGCCGGCGCCCTACCTGGCGAAAATCCTGCAAAGCCTGGCCAAGGGCAATCTGCTGTATTCATTCCGCGGGCGCCTGGGCGGCTTCTGCCTCAAGGAAGATGGCGCCAGGATGACGCTGATGGACATCCTGCTCCTGACCGAAGGGCCGGCGTTCACGCAAAGCTGCCTGCTCGGCCTGAAGAAATGCTCCGACGATACCGCCTGCCCGGTGCATTTCCGCTGGGCGCCGGTGAAGGAAAAAATCATCGGCCTGCTGAAGGAAACCACCTTGGACAAGCTGGCCAAGGCCGTGCAGTCGGGCAAGTATCGCCTGGCCGACCTGCCTCATGCGGCTTTTGACCAACTCAGGCCATGAGGGCCTGGGCACTGGCCGTCCTGCTCGCAGCCCTGGCGGGCTGTGGATCCGGCGAAGCGCCGCCCATCGAGCCCAAGTTCCAGGCCACTGACATCACCGGCGCGCCCTGGGGGCAGGATTTCAGGCTGACCGACCACACGGGACAAGTGCGTACGCTGGCGGATTTCCGCGGCAAGGTCGTGGCGATTTTCTTCGGCTACACGCATTGCCCGGATGTCTGTCCGACCACGCTGTCTGACTTCGCCATGGCGATCCGCGAACTGGGTGCTGACGGGGAGAAGGTCCAGGTGCTGTTCGTGACCGTGGACCCGGAGCGGGATACCCCGGAACTGCTCGGCAAATATGTGCCCTCGTTCAATCCGACTTTCCTCGGCATGCATACCGATCCGGCATCCCTGGCTAATCTGGCAAGGGATTTCAAAGTGGTCTATCAAAAGAGTTCCGTAAAGGGACCGGCAGAGTACCTGATCGACCACAGTGCAGGCACCTATGTCTTTGATTCCAAAGGAAGGCTTAGGCTGCATGTCGCGTATGGGACGGGACCGGCGGCAATCGCCCAGGATTTGAGGGTTCTGCTCGCCCAGGAATAGTGTTTTGGTCCGTGTGTTGATCGTGCGGCTTGCCGGCGGGGCTGTCTACCCGTTACAATGTCGCGCTCAATTTTTTCAGCATATTTGTGTTTTCTAAAATAGTTAAGCTTCGTTAAGCGGGGGTGTCATGGCGATAACAACGTTCTCGTCGGCTGAGCAGTACAACTTTGATATTGTTAAGAAATTTGCCATCATGGCCCTCGTCTGGGCGGTGGTCGGCATGTTTGCTGGCGTGTACATCGCTTCGGAGCTGGCCTGGCCGTTCCTGAACTTTGACAGCCCCTATATCAGCTTTGGCCGTCTGCGTCCGGTGCATACCAGCGCCGTGATTTTCGGTTTCGGGGGCTCGGCGCTGTTTGCCACCTCCTATTACGTGGTGCAGCGCACCTGCCAGACCCGCCTGATTTCCGACGGCATGGCCAGTTTCACCTTCTGGGGCTGGCAGACGGTCATCGTCCTGGCTGCGCTGTCCTACATGGCCGGCTACTCCCAGGGCCGCGAATACGCCGAGATGGAATGGCCGATCGACATCCTCATCGAAGTGGTGTGGGTCACCTACCTGATCCTGTTCGTCGGCACCATCATGCGCCGCAAGCAGCCGCACATCTATGTCGCCAACTGGTTCTACCTCGCTTTCATCCTGGCGACCGCGCTGCTGCACACCTTCAACAACCTGGCCATGCCCGTCGACCTGTTCTCGATGAAGTCCTACAGCCTGTTTTCCGGCACCCAGGACGCCATGACCCAGTGGTGGTACGGCCATAACGCGGTGGGCTTCTTCCTGACCGCCGCCTTCCTCGGCATGATGTACTACTTCGTGCCCAAGCAGGCCGGCCGCCCGATCTACTCCTACCGCCTGTCCATCGTCCACTTCTGGGCGCTGGGCTTCATGTACATGTGGGTGGGCGCGCACCACCTGCACTGGACCGCGCTGCCCGACTGGACCTCCACCCTGGCCGCGACCTTCTCCATCCTGCTCCTGATGCCGTCCTGGGGCGGCATGATCAACGGCATCATGACCCTGTCGGGCGCCTGGGACAAGCTGCGCACCGACCCGGTGATGCGCTTCCTGATCGTGGCGCTGTCCTTCTACGGCATGTCGACCTTCGAAGGCCCGATGATGTCGCTGAAGGAAGTCAATGCGCTGTCGCACTACACCGACTGGACCGTGGGTCACGTGCACTCCGGCGCGCTGGGCTGGGTGGCGATGATTTCCTTCGGTTCGCTGTACCACATGATTCCCAAACTGTGGGATACCAAACTGTACAGCACCAAACTGGTCGAGGTGCATTTCTGGCTGGCCACCGTCGGCGTGCTGCTCTACATCATCGCCATGTGGGTGTCAGGCATTACCCAGGGCCTGATGTGGCGTGCCCTCGACGAGTTCGGCAACCTGCAGTACTCCTTCGTCGAGTCGGTCGCGGCCATGATTCCGTTCTACATCATGCGCGCCGTCGGCGGTGCCTTCTTCCTGACCGGCACTGTCGTCATGGTTTACAACATCTTCATGACCATCCGCCAGGCCAAGCAGGAAGAGGCCGTGCTTGAGGCCAAGCTGGCCGCCAAGATGGCTAATGCCGGCGCGTAAGGGAAAACATCATGCGTATCAATTTCAAGCACGAATGGATTGAAACCAACATCGGCCTGATGCTGGTGCTGACCATGCTGGCGATCAGCGTGGGCGGCCTGGTCGAAATCGCGCCGCTGTTCTTCATCAAGAAGACCGTGGAAAACGTCGAGGGCATCAATATCCGGCCGTACACCCCGCTGGAACTGCGCGGCCGCGACATCTACATCCGCGAAGGCTGCTACACCTGCCATTCGCAGATGATCCGCCCCTTCGTCGATGAAAAGCTGCGCTATGGCCACTATTCGCTGGCGGCCGAGTCGCAGTACGACCATCCCTTCCAGTGGGGCTCCAAGCGCACCGGCCCGGATCTCGCGCGCGTCGGCGGAAAGTATTCCAACGAATGGCACGTGCAGCACCTGATCGCGCCGCGCTCCATGGTGCCCGAGTCGGTCATGCCCAACTACCCGTGGCTGATGCAGTTGCTGGACCAGTCCGATATCGCCAACCGCATGAAGGCGCTGCGCGCCGTCGGCGTGCCGTACTCCCTGACCGAAGCCGAGCGCGAGGCCAACGTGAAGAAATTCGGCGCCGAAGTCGCGGCCCAGCTGCATATCGCCGATGCCAAGAAGAACCTGGTCGAGCAGGCCAACCTTGGCAACTACGACGGCGACAGGGCGGGCGTGTCGGAAATGGACGCGCTGGTGGCCTACCTGCAGGTGCTCGGAACCATGGTGGATTTCACCAAGGTCGACGCAGACGAGCTGGTACGCTCGCGTTAAGGAAAATGGGGGCGGGCGATGGAATGGCTGAACTGGTTTTCCCGGCCTGAAAACACCAAGCCGCTCGCCCTGCTGATTTTTTTTGTGACCTTTGTCGGCATCGTGCTGTACGTGTACGGCAGCAAGAAACGCAGCAAACGGCTGGAATCCTACAAGGATATCCCCTTCCAGGACGATGCCCCGGACAACAAGGACTGAGTGATGAGTGAACAGAATCTGCAATCGCAAACCGTGCAGACGACCGGCCATGCCTGGGACGGCGACCTGCAGGAATTCAATAATCCGCTGCCGACCTGGTGGGTGTACACGTTCTACGTGACCATCGTGTTTTCCATCGTCTACTGGCTGATCTATCCTTCCTGGCCGATCGGCAAGAGCTTCCTGACCGGCTTTTCCGACATCACCTATGTGAACAAGGCCGGTGAAACCGTCACCAGCCACTGGAATACGCGTGCCTTGCTGATGGCGGACCTGAACAAGGCCGAGGAAATGCAGAAGCCCTACTTCAGCAAGGTCGCGGCCAACGACTTCGAGCAAATTGCCAAGGATCCCGAGCTGTCAGGCTTCGTGCTGTCCGCCGGCAAGGCGCTGTTCACCGAAAACTGCGCACCCTGCCACCAGCAGGGCGGCCAGGGCGTGATCGGCTTCTTCCCCAACCTGACCGACGACGACTGGCTGTACGGCGGTTCCTACGACAAGATCCACGAAACCCTGGTCAACGGTCGCCGCGGCTACATGCCCGCCTTCGGCGAAGTGCTGAACGCCGGCGAGATCGACGCACTGGCCAATTACGTCGCCAGCCTGTCCGGCATTGCGCACGATGCCGGCAAGGCCGCGAGCGGCCGCGTACTCTTCACCTCCGAGACCGCCGCTTGCTACTACTGTCATACCGACAGCGCCAAGGGCCGCCAGGACATGGGCGCGCCCAACCTCACCGACAAGATCTGGCTGTGGGCCGATGTGCCGGGCGCGGAAAAGGCCGAAGACAAGATTGCGGCGATTCGCTCGACCATCATCACTGGCGTCAACAAGGGCGTGATGCCGGCCTGGGGCGAGCGCTTGAGCCCGGAACAGATCAAGGTGCTGACTGTCTATGTGCATGAACTGGGTGGCGGCAAGTAAGGCATTGAGCAATTCGTTTGACGTAGCAGGAGTATGAGAAAAACCCCCGGCAACGGGGGTTTTTTGTCTGGGCAAAACAGATATGCAAGTCGGTTTAGAGGAACAGGTTGCCCCATTACAGGGGCGGATTCCGGTATTTACCCGCTCGGTGAAGGGGGCGTTCCGCCGCTTCAAGTCGAGCGTGCTGATCACGGCCTATGCCGTGTTCTTCCTGCTGCCCTGGCTGCCGTGGCAGCGCGCTGATGCGCCTGACCAGGCGGTGCTGTTCGATGTGCCGGGGCGCCGATTCCTGATATTCGACCTGACCATGTATCCGCAGGATGTGGTGTGGCTGGCCTTGCTGCTGTTCATCGCCGCGGCCATCCTGTTTTTCGCCACCGCGCTGGTCGGACGCGCCTTCTGCGGCTACTTCTGCTTCCAGACCCTGTGGACCGATTTCTTCATCTGGGTCGAGGCCAGAATCCAGGGCGAGCGCCCTGCGCGCGTGCGGCTGTACCGGCAGCCGTGGACCCGGGAGAAAGTGCTCAAGGTCGGCGCCACCCATCTTGTCTGGTTGCTGGCCAGCTTCTGGACCGGCATGGGCTTCATTCTTTATTTCGGCTACGCGCCCGAACTGGTGGCCAGGTTCTTTACCGGACAGGCGGCCGTGGTCGCCTATGCCACCGTGGCGGTGCTGACGCTCACGACTTACTTCGCCGCCGGCTACATGCGCGAGCAGATTTGCACCTATGTCTGCCCCTACGGTCGCTTCCAGAGCGTGATGTACGACCCCGAAACGCTGGCCGTGCACTATGATGCCCGGCGTGGTGAGGGGCGGCTCGGGCGCGCGAGCGCCCGCTCGGGCCTGCGCACCCTGGAGGAGCGCCACGACAAGGGCAGTGGCGACTGCATCGACTGCAAACTGTGCGTGCAGGTCTGCCCGACCGGCATCGACATACGCGAAGGCCTGCAATACAAGTGCATTTCCTGCGGGCTTTGCATCGATGCCTGCAACGGCATCATGGATTCCATGGGCTTCCCGCGCGGACTGATCCGCTACGACTCCGAAGCCAACCTGGCCAAGGCCGAGCCGGTGAAGCCACATCTGCACTGGAAGCGTCTGAAAGTGGTCGGTTACGGCGTGTCCATCGTCTTCATGGCGGCCTATCTCGCCTACAGCATCGGCGCGCGCAGCAGCTTCGAGGGCGCGGTCACCCAGGTACGCCAGCCGCTGTTCGTGGTATTGTCCAACGGCGACATCCGGAACCGCTACCAGATTCGTGTGACCAACAAGCTGGCGTCGGCGGAAACTTTCACGGTCGCCATCAAGGGGCTGCCGGCATCCGTGCTGGACCTTGGCAATCTGCGTGAAGTGACCGTCAAGCCCGGGCACAGTGCGGTCATGCAGGCCAGTGTCATTCTCGACCCCGCGACCGCGGTACGTACGCGCGAGGTCACCTTCGTCATCACGCCGCGCTTGCACCCAGGTGAAGCGCGCATCGAGACCGCAGGCTTCCATTACACGCCGCGGGGCTAGGAAAGGCATGGAAACAGGACTGACCTTGTTCGGCGGGCTGGCGGCAGTGGTGCTGCTGTATGCAGTAGTCCGCGCTTTTCGCATGCCGGCGGAACTCGCCGGCCTGACGGCCGCAGGCGTGCCGCTGTTTGCCTATATCGCGACCCTGTTCGGCTCCTGGCCCGGGCTGGATGTCGTGGCCATCCATATCGCGGTCTTCATCATCACGGCCTTCGTGCTGGTTGTGATGTCGCGTTATCGGGCCAGGCAGTCGCGCATGCACTGGGTGCCCAAGGCGCTGATCGCTTTCTTTGTGGTGCTGGCCGTGATGAACGCAGGGTTTCTCTACGTTTCCACCAAGGGCTTGCCGCCCGGGCTCGCGCGTGTCCTGTTGCCGGGCGATGTGGACAAGACGGTGCATACCGGTTTTGCCGGCACCACGCGCCATGGCCAGGAAGCCGCCAAGGCGATCGGGGCGGACTTGTCGAGGCAGCATCTCAACCGGCAGCTCGGCTGGCGGGTGCGCGTGGAGGGGTTGCGCATGCCTACGGTCGGGCAGAATGCCGTCACGGTGTTTGCCGATGACCGCGAAGGCCGCCCCCTGGCCGGTCTTGCCGGTGAGTGGCGCGTGGCGAGGCCGGGCGATGCCCCGGCCAGCGTGCCGCTGACGGCATCCGTAGACGGCCAGTATGAAGCCCGCGTGGATCTGAATGGCTCCGGACTCTGGCTGCTCGAACTGCAGCTGGACGGCTACCGCCAGACCTGGGAAATCCGCGTGCCATGAGCGCGACCCTGGTTTTCCTCTTCCTGCTGACCGGCATTTTCGTCGTGCTGCTGATCGTGGGGATCATCTGGTCGATCCGGAGCGGGCAGTTCGAAGACATGGAAGGGCCGGCCGCACGCATCCTGATGGACGACGACGACCCCAGGCTGCCGGGGCGCAAGCCATTGAGCCGGGACGAGGAATAAATTAGAATTCGCTTAAATATTTTGGAGTCGATGATGAAACAGTATCTCACCAAGCAAAACCTGCCCATGGTCCTGGTCGTGGGCCTGATCGTCTGGGCCTGGATCAGCCTGATTACCGTGCTCATCGCCGGCATGTTCTGAGTCGGCGCAATACAGTCAGAAGAAAATAGCCCCGCTGCCTTTGAGGCAGCGGGGCTTTTTCATGGTTGGCCGCAAGACCTCAGGCCGGGATCAGCTCACGCATTTTCTTCATGGCCTTGGCCTCGATCTGGCGCACGCGTTCGGCGGAAATGCCGAACTCGGCAGCAAGCTCGTGCAGTGTGGCGGAACTGTCCTCGCTGAGCCAGCGTGCCTCGATGATGCGGCGGCTGCGGTCATCCAGGCTGGTCAGGGCCGTGGAGAGGCCTTCGTGCTTCAGGCGCTCGTTCTGTTCGCGCGCCAGCACTTCCAGCGGCTCGTCCTCCGGGCTCGCCAGATAGGCGATGGGACTGTAGGACTCCTCGCCGTCTTCGACCGTGGGGTCGAGCCCGATGTCCTGACCGGACAGACGGGTTTCCATCTCGCGCACTTCCTCGGGCTTGACGTTCAATTCCCTGGCGATGGCGGCGGTTTCCGCCGGCCCCAGGCTGCCGAGGCCCTGTTTCATGCTGCGCAGGTTGAAGAACAGCTTGCGCTGGGCCTTGGTGGTTGCCACCTTGACCAGGCGCCAGTTCTTCAGGATGTATTCGTGGATTTCGGCCTTGATCCAGTGCAGCGCGAAGCTGACCAGACGCACGCCGCGGTCGGGGTCGAAGCGCTTCACCGCCTTCATCAGGCCGATGTTGCCTTCCTGGATGAGGTCGGCCTGGGGTAGGCCGTAGCCCATGTAATGGCGGGCGGTGCTGACTACCACGCGCAGGTGCGACAGCACCAGCTTGCGGGCAGCATCGACGTCTTCGTGGTCACGCCAGCGACGGGCCAGTTCCTGTTCCTCTTCGAGGCTGAGCAGCGGATAGCGGTTCACGCTCTGGATGTAGGTTTCCAGACTGCTGGCGGACACGGTTGGCATCAGGGCTGTGGACATCTCGAATTTACCTCCCGGTTAGGTTTTGGCACTCAGGCTTTATGAGTGCCAAACAATAGAAAAGTTCGGGGGAATAGTCAACTAATTTAGTCAACTAATTGGGCCTGCTGTTCAGCCCGGGGATGGACGCTAGCCGAACTTGCGCAGGGCGCGGGTGACGGCAATCCAGGCTCCCAGCCAGCTGAACAGCGTGGCCGCGCCGAGTACGGCAGCGCCAGCGGGCAGGCTCAGCGGCGTCAGCCGGAAGGGCGAGCCGTAGAGGGTGGCGAGCTGGCTCACCGGACCCTGCAGCGCCAGGCCGAGCAGGGCGAGGATGCCCAGCGCGGCGAGGGCCCCGCTCGCGCCCTGCAGTGCGCCATAGTAAAGGAAGGGGCGCCGGATGTAGCGATCGGTCGCGCCGATCAGCCGGCTGACCTCGATTTCCTCGCGCCGGACCAGGATTTGCGCGCGAATGGCGTTGCTGGCGATGGCGATCAGCGCAAGTCCGAACAGGCCGGACAGCAGCAGCACGAGCATGCGGCCGATCCCGAGTATGGCCTGCAGGCGCTCGGCCCAGATGCTGTCGGCATGCACGCTTTCGACGCCGGGCAGGGCCGACAACTCCTTGCGCAGCGTATCCAGGGCCTGTGGGGCGGACTGCTTCAGGGTCAGGACCCAGGCGTCCGGCAGCGGGTTGCGCTCCAGGCCGGCGGTGATGTCGTTGAGCCCCTGGGCATTGAGCCGCTCCAGCGCGGTCTCGCTCGAAACGAAGCGGCGCTGTTCGATATCCGGGTGGGCTTCGAGCTTTCGCTGGATGGCTTCGCGCTCGGCCGGGCTCGCCTTGCCGGCCAGGAACAGGCTGATCTCGGGCTGGGTGGGCAGGCCGCCGGCAAGCTGGCCGAGATTGGATACTGCGAGGTACATGCCCACCGGCAGGGTGATGGCGACGCCGATGGCGAGCGCGGTAAAGCCGGCGGAAAACGGTGTGCGCAGCATGCGCCGCAGGGCATCGGCAAAGGAGGCAAGATGATGGGCGAGCCAGCCGTTCATGCTTCGGCCGCCAGGGTGCCGTGGTCGAGCTGTACCACGCGTCCGCCCATGGCCTGGATGGCGCGCTCGTCATGGGTGGAGATGACCAGCGTGGTGCCCACGCGGTGAAAATCCCTGAACATGTTCAGGATGTCGATGGCATAGCCGGTGTCGAGATTGCCCGTGGGCTCATCGGCCAGCACCAGTGCGGGGCGCGAAACTACTGCGCGCGCGATGCACAGGCGCTGCTGCTCGCCGCCGGATAGGGCGACCGGCATGGACTTCTCGCGGTTGAGCAGGCCGACCTTGTCCAGCGCCGCGCGCGCGCGCTTGAAGGCCTCGCGGCGGTCGAAGCCGGCGATCGACAGCGGCAGCAGGGTGTTTTCGATGACGCTGCGGTCGAACAGCAGCTTGTGGTCCTGGAAGATGAGGCCGATGTTGCGCCGCAGAAACGGCACCGCATGCCGCGACAGGCGGCCGACATTCTGGCCGTTGACGGTGACGGCGCCGCTGGTCGGCCGCTCGATGGCGGCGATGAGCTTGAGCAGGGTGGACTTGCCGGCGCCCGAATGGCCGGTGAGGAAAACCAGTTCGCCCTTTTCGATCCCCAGCGTGATGTTCTCCAGGGCGGTGTGCCCGCCGGGATAGCGCTTGCTGACCTGGGAAAACTGGATCATCCCTGCGCCTCGCCAAGCAGCGCTTCGACATATTCGCGCGCGACGAAAGGCTTGAGGTCGTCCAGACCTTCGCCCACGCCGATGAAGCGCACCGGGATCGGGCGTGCCGTGGCGATCGCCGCGAGCGCGCCGCCCTTGGCGGTGCCGTCGAGCTTGGTGACGATGAGGCCGGTGACGCCGAGGGCATCGTCGAAGGCCTTGACCTGGCTGACCATGTTCTGGCCGGTGTTGCCATCCAGCACCAGCAACACTTCATGCGGGGCTGCCGGGTCCAGCTTCTGCACCACGCGCTTGACTTTCCTGATCTCTTCCATCAGGTGCAGCTGGGTGGGCAGGCGGCCGGCGGTGTCGGCCAGCACGATGTCGATGCCGCGTGCATGCGCGGCGTTGACCGCATCGAAGATCACCGAAGCGGAATCGCCCTTTTCCTGGCTGACCACGGTGACGCTGTTGCGCTCGCCCCAGACCTGCAACTGCTCGCGTGCAGCGGCACGGAAGGTGTCGCCAGCGCCGAGCAGCACCGACTTGCCTTCGCCCTGGAAGAGCTTGGCGAGCTTGCCGATACTGGTGGTCTTGCCGGCGCCATTGACGCCTGCGAGCATGATGATGAAGGGTTTGGCGCCGGAAGTGTCGAGCGGCTGCTCCAGCGGAGCGAGCAGATCGGTCAGGGCATCGGACAGGGCCGCGCGGAGCGTTGCAGCATCGTCAAGGTGCTCGCGTGCGACCTGCTTGCGCAGGCGTTCGAGCAGGGTCTCGGTCGCTTCCACGCCGACGTCGGCGGTGAGCAGGATGGTTTCCAGCTCTTCGTAGAGCTCTTCGTCGATCTTGCGGCCGGCGCCGAACAGCCCGGCAATCTGGCCGCCGAGCTTCTCGCGCGTCTTGGCCAGTCCGGCCTTGAGACGCTGGGTCCAGCTCGGGCGGGCGGCGGGTTGCTCAGGTGCTGCGGCCTTTTCGGGCGGAGGAGGAGTCTTGCGGAAACCGAACACGAAATTTTTGGTCTGGGAAAGGATGGCGCTATTTTATCATTCACCATTCGACATTCCCTTCGAGGGCACGCTTTAAATCCATGCAGCTCAAAACCGTATTGTTTCTGTTCTCCATTGCTCTGCCTGCCGCGGCGAGCGTCACCGATGTCACCCTGGACAACGGCCTGCGGGTGATCGTCAAGGAAGATCGTCGCGCCCCGGTAGCGGTATCGCAGCTGTGGTACAAGGCCGGCAGCCTAGACGAGCACAACGGCACCACCGGTGTCGCCCACGTGCTCGAGCACATGATGTTCAAGGGCACGGAGAAAGTCCCGGACGGCCAGTTCTCCAAGCGCATCGCCGCAGCCGGCGGGCGCGAGAACGCCTTTACCAATCGCGATGTCACCGTGTACTTCCAGCAGTTGCAGAAAGACCGGCTGCCCCTCGCGTTCGAACTCGAGGCCGATCGCATGGCCAATCTGCAGTTGAAGGACGAGGCGTTCGCCAGGGAAATCCAGGTGGTGATGGAAGAGCGCCGCCTGCGCACGGAAGACAACCCGCATGCCGTGGTCTACGAGCAGTTGATGGGCACGGCCTTTCAGACCCATCCCTACCGCCGGCCCGTCATTGGCTGGATGAACGATTTGCAGAACCTGGTTGCCCAGGACGCGCGCGACTGGTATCGCCGCTGGTACGCGCCCAACAACGCCACCCTGGTGGTGGCGGGCGATGTAAACGCGCAGGAAGTGCTCGCGTTGGCGAAGAAAGAGTTCGGGCCGCTGGCCAAAAAGGACCTGCCGTTGCGCAAACCGCAGGAAGAGCCGCCGCAACGGGGCGAAAAGCGCATCGTGGTCAAGGCGCCGGCCAAGCAGCCTTACCTGCTCATGAGCTATCGCGCGCCCGAGTTGCGCGACGTGGAGCAGGATCGGATGCCCTGGGCAATGCAGGTGCTGGCGGGCGTGCTCAACGGCAACGACTCGGCGCGGCTCAACAAGCGCCTGGTCAAGGAGCAGCGCATCGCCGTCGAAGTGGGCGCGGGCTACGACGGCATCGGCAGGGGGCCGGCTCTGTTCTACCTCGATGGCACGCCGAGCCAGGGAAGAAGCGCGGCCGAACTGGAGAAGGCGCTCAAGGCGGAGATTCGGCGCATCCAGCAGGAAGGCGTGAGCGAGGCGGAGCTGAACCGCGTCAAGGCGCAAGTCGTCGCCGGTGACGTGTACCAGCGCGATTCGGTGTTCTACCAGGCCATGCAGCTGGGCGAGCTGGCCATCCTCGGTCTGCCGCTCGACCTGCTGGAAAAGCGCGTGGACAAGCTCAAATCGGTGACGGCTGAGGAGGTGAAGGCTGCTGCCCGACTGCTTGCCGACGACCAGTTGTCGGTGGCGGTGCTCGACCCGCAGCCGGTCACTGCCGCGCCGCGCAAGCCGGCGATGGAGGTGAATCATGCGCGCTAAACAGTTTCTGCTGCTGGTCTGCGCGTTCGCGGCGGCATTGCCGGCGTGGGCGGGCGTCGCCATCCAGCACTGGACGACGCCGCAGGGCACGCGCGTCTATTTCGTCGAGAACCATGACATTCCGATGCTGGACGTGGCCGTCGACTTTCCCGCCGGCAGCCGCTTCGACACGGCCGCGAGAAGCGGCCTGGCTGCCTTCACCCACACCATGCTCGATCAGGGCGCGGGCGGCATGAGCGACATTGCGATCGCCCAGCGTCTGGCTGACGTGGGCGCGGTGCTGGGGGGCGCGTTCGACCAGGATCGCGCAGGCGTGTCGCTGCGCACCTTGTCCAGCGCGCGGGAGCGGGATGCGGCGCTGGCGGTATTGACCGCCGTGCTGCACAAGCCGGAGTTTCCCCAGGCGGCGATGCAGCGCGAGCGCGCGCGCATGCTCGCGCAATTGCGCGACGAGGAGTCGCGGCCGGGTGAAATCGCCGAGAAGGCTTTCTATCAGGCGCTCTATGGCGACCGGGGCTACGGCCTGCCGGTTGCCGGCACGGCGAAGGGCCTCGGCACGCTCGCACGCGCCGACCTGCTGGCCTGGTACCGTTCACGCTATCGTGCGGGCGACGCAGTGATCTCCATCATCGGCGACATGAGCCGCGCGGACGCCGAACGGCTTGCGCAACGCATCGCCGCCGGCCTGCCGCAGGGCATGGCAGCGGCACAACCAGCGCCAGCCGGGCCGCTGCCGCCGGCGCAGAAGCGCATCAGCCACCCGTCCTCGCAAAGCCATGTGCTGATGGGCCAGGTCGGCATGGCGCGCAGCGATCCGGACTATTTCGCGCTGTATGTCGGCAACCATGTCCTCGGCGGCGGCGGCTTCGATTCGCGCATGCTCGACGAGGTCAGGCAGAAGCGCGGCTATGCCTATTCCGCGTACAGCTACTTCATGCCCATGGCGCAGCCGGGGCCGCTGCTGATCGGCCTGCAGACCAGGAACTCCCAGGCGGAAGACGCGATGAAAGTGGCGCGCGAAACCGTGGCGAAGTTCGTCGCCGAGGGTCCGACGGAAGCCGAACTCACCCAGGCCAAGAACAACCTGGTCGGCGGCTTCCCGCTGCGCATCGACAGCAACAGGAAAATCCTCGACTACCTGCGTGCGATCGGCTTCTATCGCCTGCCGCTCAGCTACCTCGACGACTGGACCGGGGCCGTGGAGAGCGTGACGCTTGAGCAGGTGCGCGACGCCTTCAAGCGCCGCGTCGATCCGCAAGCGCTGACTGCCGTGATCGTGGGCGGCGATGCCGACTAAGCCCGCGCGTCACGCCGGCCAGGTGCGCATTATCGGCGGCGAGCATCGGCGCCGGTTGCTGCATTTCCCCGATCTGCCCGGCCTGCGCCCCACGCCGGATCGCGTGCGCGAGACGCTGTTCAACTGGCTGGGGCAGGATCTGGCCGGCATGAGTTGCCTCGACGCCTTTGCCGGCAGCGGCGCGCTGGGCTTCGAGGCGGCATCGCGCCACGCTGCGCGCGTGGTCATGCTGGAATCCTCGCACGCAGCCTGCGAGGCGCTCAGGCAGAACCGCGACCTGCTCAAGGCCGGGTGCGTGGAAATCCGGCAGACCGAAGCGCTGGGCTGGATGCGCAGCACGCCCGAGCGTTTCGACATCATTTTCCTCGACCCGCCCTTCGCCAGCGGGCTGCACGAGCAGGCGCTGGCGCTGGCGCTGGGCCTGCTCAAGCCGGCGGGCTGGATCTATCTCGAGCAGGCGGACAGGATCGTGCCGCCCGAAGGGTTTATCATTCACCGCGAGGGACGCGCGGGGCAGTCCCGCTTTGCACTTCTGAGGAGAAGCTGAATTGCTGAAAGCCGTCTATCCCGGCACCTTCGATCCGATCACGCGCGGACACGAGGATCTCATCCGCCGCGCCTCGCGGCTGTTTGGCGAGATCGTCGTGGCCATTGCGGAAAATCGCAACAAAGCGCCTTTTTTCAGCCTGGACGAACGCGTCGAGATCGCCCGCGAGGTGCTCGCCGACCTCCCGGGCGTGAGGGTGGAGGGGTTTTCCAGCCTGCTGATCGATTTCGCCGCCAGGCACGAAGCCCACATCGTCCTGCGCGGCCTGCGCGCCGTATCCGACTTCGAGTACGAGTTCCAGCTCGCCGGCATGAACCGCAACCTCAAGCCGGACATCGAAACCATTTTCATGACGCCGTCCGACCAGTACATGTTCATCTCTTCCAGCATGGTGCGCGAGGTCGCCCGGCTTGGCGGCGACGTCAGCCCCTTCGTCCACCCCTTGGTAATGCAGCGATTAAATGCGAAAATAAGTGCTGGCTAATATTACCCATGACGGAGTATCAACCATGGCCCTGATGATTACCGATGAATGCATCAATTGCGATGTCTGCCTGCCGGAGTGCCCGAACGAGGCGATTTCCCAGGGCGACGAGATCTACGTGATTGATCCCAACAAGTGCACTCAGTGCGTGGGCCATTTCGACACTCCGCAGTGCCAGGAAGTGTGCCCGGTCGACTGCATCCCGCTCAATCCGGACTATGAAGAGACCGAAGAAGATCTGATGGAGAAATACCAGCGCCTGACCGGCAAGGTTGCCTGAACGCGCGTCATCCGAAAAAAAGCCCGGCGATGCCGGGCTTTTTTGTTGGCCTGCGAGCGGGGCGGTCAGGCCGTTTTCCCCATACGGACCGAGGTGTCGCCGCTGTCGGCGAGGGCCTGGCTGACACGCAGGTTGAGGCTGGCCAGCTGTTCCATCTGCTGCTCGGTGGCCTGTGCGTTCGCTTCGAGTTCACGGATGCGTTCTTCGAGCGTCTCGGTCGCGTCGTGGATGCGCTGCACGCTTTCCAGCCGGCGCTTCAGCTGGAGCTGGTGCTCGCGTACCTGGGTTTCCATCGGCGCGATCAGGGCCTTCAGCCAGGATTCGGTTTCGCGGTTGGCGATCTCGTACACGTGCACCACGCGGCTGGCGAGGGTTTCGAAGAACTTGGCGGTGAGGCTTTGCTGGCCCTGGGTCAGCATCTGCAGCACGGTGTTGAAGCGTTCGTTGAAGATGCGTTCGAGGCGCTCGATTTCCTTGTGGAAGCGGACCAGATTGTGCCCGGGCGGGCTGACCGCGGAGAGGCCGTGCTCGTCGCTGAACTTGCGGTACATCGCGGTCATCATGGTCTGGATTTCGTCCACCTGGTGGCCGGCCTTGGACAGGTTGCCCTTCATGGCGGAGAAGAAGCCGAGCATGGCGTCGCGCATTTCGCGTGAAAAACGGCTGTTCTCCATGTCGTTGCGGGTTTTCTTCACCTCGGCGTGCAGGCGCTGCATGCCGAGGTGCTTCCTCAGCTTGCCGGCATGGTGGGCGAAGATCGTGCGCAGGGCCTTGAACTGGTTCATGCCCTTCTCGAACTGCCGGGTTTCCTGGTTGACCTTGTCCATGATCTGCGCGACCACGTCGCGGTTCTTGCCGCGCAGGCCGCCCAGTTCCTCGACCTGGTCCTGGATGTTGGCGAGGCGCACTTCGAGCAGCTCGGTGGTCTTCACCACCACGTCCTCGATGGCGCCGTGGGTCGACTGGCGCACGAGCTCCTGTTTGAACGGAATGAGCTCGGCGGTCAGCGCCGCTTCCAGTTCTGGCAGGCGACTTTTTTCCAGCAGCGCGGGGTTGTGCTGCACCTTGGCCACCAGCGCCTTCTGCGCCGAAACCGGGTAGACCTGCGCTTCGGGCAGCTCCAGCTGGGCCGCGCTCACGCGCACCTGCTTGGCGATTTCGGCATTGACCTGCTCGGTGCTCTTGAGGTCGTCCCACAGGCCGTCGATCTTGTTCAGCACCACCAGCCGGCCGCGGCTCGCGCCTTGCAGCGGGGCAATGTGTTTGCGCCAGATTTCGATGTCGCTCTTGGTGACGCCGGTGTCGGCAGCCAGGATGAACAGCACCGCGTGCGCGCTGGGCAGCAGGTTGAGGGTCAGTTCCGGCTCGGTGCCGATGGCATTCAGGCCGGGCGTGTCGAGGATGACCAGGCCCTTTTCCAGCAGCGGGTGCGGAAAGTTGATCAATGCATGGCGCCAGCGCGGGATTTCCACCGTGCCGTCGCGCGCGAGCGCGCGCGCCGTTTCCTCGTCGTCGGGATTGATGAGGCCGTAGTCGGCGGCGATGTCGCCGGACACCTGCAGCGTGTCGGACAGGCGGGAAAGGGTTTCGCGCATCTGCTCGGCCGAACCCACGTCCAGCGGCAGCGTGGTCCATTCGTCGGGGTGGCGCTTGAAATCGGACACCGTGCCTTCACGCGACTTGGTCTGGATCGGCAGGAGCTTGATCGAGGCGGGGCTGCCGGGCTCGAAGAAAAGCTCGGTGGGGCACATGGTGGTGCGTCCGGCCGCGGACGGCAGCACGCGCTGCCGGTAGTCGGAAAAGAAGATCGCGTTGATGAGCTCGGACTTGCCGCGCGAGAACTCGGCCACGAAAGCCACGTTGAGACGGTCTTCTTCCAGGCGTTCGAGCAGCTGTTTCAGCTTGAGGTCGGTTTCGGCGTCGTTCAGCTCCTGCGCCGACAGCCAGTCGCGCAAGGCCAGGATGCGCTCGGAGACGCCGTTGCGCCAGTTGCTGTAGTGCTCGAATTCGGAAACCAGGGTGGCGGACATGATTTGTGCGGGATTTTTCTGCCTGACGTAAGTGGTAACGGCCGGCAGCCTGACATCTTGAGGGCCGTCGGTCGGTTGATCAAGGGCCTATTTCTGGCAGGCCGGGCAGTAGAACGTGGAGCGCTGGCCGGTGACGAGCTTCTTGATCGGCGTGCCGCAGGCCTTGCAGGGCAGGCCGGCGCGGTCATAAACCCGGGTATGCAGCTGGAAATAGCCCAGCGCGCCATCGGCGGCCACGTAATCGCGCAGCGAACTGCCGCCGGCATCGACGGCGTTCTGCAGCGTGGCCTTGATGGCATCGGCGAGCCTGCCGCATTCGGCGCGCGTCAGCCTGCCGGCGGCGCGGCCGGGGCGGATGCCGGCGCGGAACAGGGATTCGGAAGCATAGATGTTGCCGACGCCCACCACGACCCGGCTGTCCATGACCAGGTTCTTGATCGCGGTCTTGCGGCCGTGGCAGGCGGCGTGGAGGTGCGCGGCGGTGAAGTCGGCGGTCAGTGGCTCCGGCCCGAGATGCGCAAGCAGGGGATGGCTGGCCGGGTCGTCGCTCAGCAATACCGCGCCGAAGCGGCGCGGGTCGCGCAACCGCAGGGTTTCGCCGCCACTGAACCGCCAGTCGACGTGGTCGTGCAGCGCCGCCGGCTCGTCGCGTCCGACGAAGCGCAGGCTGCCCGACATGCCCAGGTGCACGATCTGCCACAGCCCGCCGAAATCGAACAGCAGGTATTTGCCGCGCCGCTTGATGGATAGCAGCCGCCTGCCGGCGAGACGCGCGCCGAGCTCCGCCGGAATCGGCCAGCGCAGGCGGCGGTCGCGGATTTCGACAGCTTCGAGAATTTTTCCATCGAGGCGTGGTTCGAGGCCGCGCCGGGTGGTTTCGACTTCGGGCAGTTCGGGCATGGCTGGTTGGCGAGTACAAAGTCTGGGCCAGCGAGTGTAGAATAATTTGATGCGTCGCGCCCTGCATGCCTTCCTGCTGGTATTCGCTTTCCTGTTCAGCCAGGCAGGGCTGAGCGCGCACGCCGTTTCCCATCTGGCGGCCGAGCGCCACGGCAGTGAACAGGGCGTGCCGCCGCATGCGGCCTGCGATCTTTGCGTGGGCTATGCCCAGCTTGCCGGCACCGCGCCCATGCCCGTCCCGCCGGCCTTGCCTGATTGCGCCGCACGCCACGAAGTGCCTGAAACGCATGCCGCAGTGCAAGCGTCCAGGGCCGTCATCCACGCGCACGCCCGCGCACCTCCCGTTTTTTCCTGATCAATCTTCATGAACCGTACCGACGCGGATGACCGCGCCGGTGTCTTGCATTGCTTGATTCAAGGAAAAAACATGTTCAAACCTGCACTGATGGCGGCAGCCATCGCCAGCCTTTTTGCGTCCCCCGCCCACGCCGTTTCCGATGCCGAGTGGGCGGCCATGAAAGATGAAATCCGCCAGATGAAGGCGGCCTACGAGGCCCGCATCGCCGACCTGGAAAGCCGGGTCAAGTCGGCCGAGGCCAGTGCGCAGTCCGCCGAAGGCGAGGCCGCGCAGGCTACGGCCGCCAGCGCGCCGCTTGCGGCGGCGAGCGGCATGAACCCGGAAGTGTCGCTGATCCTGCAGGGGCGTTATCACAACGCCAAGGGCGACGGCCACATCACCGGTTTCCTGCCGACCGGCCATGCGCACGGCAGCGGCAAGGGCTTTTCGCTCGACCATACCGAACTGGCGCTGGGCGCCGGCATCGATCCCTATTTCCGCGGCTATGCCAATTTCGCCATCGCCGACGGCGAAGTCGAGACCGAGGAAGCCTGGGTGCAGACGACCGCGCTCGGCCACGGCTTTACCGTCAAGGGCGGGCGTTTTCTCTCGGGAATCGGCTATGCCAATGAATTCCATCCGCACGCCTGGGACTTCGCCAACCAGAACCTCGCCTACGCCGCCATGCTCGGCGAGCACTACGGCCAGGACGGCCTGCAGGTGAAGTGGGTGGCGCCCACGCCCATGTTCCTCGAGCTCGGCGCCGAAATCGGCCAGGGCGCAGACTGGAGTGATCGCAACCGGCTGGGCAGTCAGGCGCTGTTCGCCCACATCGGCGACGACCTCGGCGACAGCCATTCCTGGCGCGCCGGCCTGTCGTATCTGAGCGTGCGCGCGGACGGCCGCGAGGGGCACTGGGATGACGACAACGATGCAGAAGCCGAGACCTTCTTCAGCGGCAAGAGCCGCTACTGGATTGCCGATCTGGTCTGGAAATGGGCGCCGGACGGCAATCCCAAGTACCGGAATTTCAAGTTCCAGGCCGAGTATGTGCGCCGCAGCGAACGCGGCGAACTCGAATGCGAAGACAATTCCGGCGATGGGGGCGCCTGCGCTGGCGGCATCGCCGGCGACTATCGCGCACGCCAGTCCGGCTGGTATGCGCAGGGGGTGTACCAGTTCCACCCGCAGTGGCGAGTGGGCTATCGCTACGACAGCCTGAACATCGGCTCGGTCAATTTCGGCCCGGAGTTCAGCGGCGTGCTGTCCCGGCCAGATTTCACGCCCAGGCGCCACAGCCTGATGGTGGATTACAACCCCAGCGAATTCTCGCGGCTGCGCCTGCAACTGGCGCAGGACAGGGCCGAGCAGGGATTGACCGACAACCAGGTCACCGTGCAGTACATCCACAGCCTGGGCGCGCATGGCGCCCACAAGTTTTAAGGAGGGCGTGCCATGAAATCCAACAGGCTTTTCCTGCTGGCCGCCTGTGCGCTGCTGCTGGCGGCAACGCCCGCGCGCGCCGCACTCAACGTGCTGGCCTGCGAGCCGGAGTGGGCCGCGCTGACCCAGGAACTGGCAGGCGACAAGGCGAACGTATCGTCGGCTACCTCGGCGAAACAGGATCCGCATCGCATCGAGGCGCGCCCCAGCCTCATCGCGCGGGCACGCAATGCCGATCTGCTGGTCTGCACCGGCGCCGAGCTGGAAGTCGGCTGGCTCCCGCTGCTGCAGCGTGAATCGGGCAACGCCCGCATCCAGGCCGGCCAGCCCGGCCATTTCGAGGCGGCGCGGTTCGTCAGTCTGATCGACAAGCCGCGCAGCGTCGACCGGTCGATGGGCGACGTGCATGCCGCGGGCAATCCGCACCTCCACCTCGATCCGCGCAACATCGCACGCGTGGCGGATGCGCTGGCCGCGCGCCTGGCGCAGATCGATTCCGCCAATGCCGGCCACTATGCGGCGCGCAACCGCGATTTCCAGAACCGCTGGCAGCAATCCGTGGCGCGCTGGCAGGCGGCTGGTGCTGTACTCAGGGGGGTGCCGGTCGCCACCCACCACAAGAACCTGAATTATCTGGCGAACTGGCTGGGCATGAAGACGGATGTCACGCTCGAACCCAAGCCCGGCGTGGATCCGTCGGTCGCCTATCTGGGCGAGGTGCTGGCGAAGGTCAGGGAACAGCCGGTGAAAATGATTCTTCACGCCAGCTACGAGTCGCCGCGCGCCAGCCGCTGGCTCGCGCAGCGCACCGGCGCACCCGCTGTCGAGCTGCCTTATACCGTGGGCGGCTCGGCGGCGGCGAAGGATTTGTTCGGACTGTATGACGAGCTGATAGACCGCTTGCTCGGTGCGCTGAAATGAGTGCGGGCCTGGAGTGGGGCATCCTGCTCCCGGCTCTGCTGGCCGGCCTGATGGTGCTGGCCAGCCATGTGCCGCTGGGCATGCGCGTGCTCGAGCGCGGCATCATCTTCATCGACATCGCCATCGCGCAATTCGCCGGCCTCGGCGTCATTCTCGCCCATTTCATGCATTGGGAAGGCGCGTGGGCGACGCAGGCCGCGGCGCTTGGCCTGGCTGCCGCAGGGGCCCTGCTGCTGCACCACACCGAGAAAAAATGGCCCCAGGTGCAGGAGGCCGTCATCGGCGTCGCCTTCGTGGTGGTGGCTTCCGCGGCCATCCTCATGCTGGCGCATGATGCGCACGGCGGCGAGCATTTGCAGCAGATGCTGGTGGGGCAGATACTCTGGACCGGCTGGGGTGACCTGCCGCTGCTGGCGCTGGTCAACGGCGCCGTGCTGCTGGCCTGGCTGGGCGGGCTCAGGCATTCGCCGCTTGGCTTCTATCTGCTGTTCGCCGTCGCGATCACCGCCTCGGTGCAGGTGGTCGGGGTGTACCTGGTGTTTGCCAGCCTGATCGTGCCGGCGCTTGCGGCAAGGCGCCTCGCGGGCTGGCCCGCCCTGGCGGCCGGCTGGGGCATCGGCTTCCTGGGCTATGCCGCGGGGCTCGTCTTGTCCGCCCTGCTCGACCTGCCTTCCGGCGCTACCGTGGTGTGCGCCCTGGCCCTGGTCGCCCTGGTGTTCGCGTTCGCATTTATGCCCGTGTGGCGGTCTGGGAGGGAACGCTTGGGGCTAAAATGATTCCAATAACGTGCTAGTTCACTGGAATTGCCATGCCTCGCCTGACCCTTTTGCTTGTGATGTGCGGACTGATCCTGTCCGGCTGTGCGCAGCAGCGGCTTGTCGCTGCGCCCGCGCAGCCCGATGTCGCGCCGCCGGTGGCCGCGCCGGCAAGCACGGCGGACGTCCCGGCAAGCACGGCGGATGTGCAGGCCGAGCCTGCGCTGCCGCTGATCGAACTCAGCGACGATCTGCTGTTCCAGTTCCTGGTTGCCGAGATCGCGGGTCAGCGCGGCATGCTCAGCCTGGCCAAGGAGGGCTATCTCGACCTTGCGCGCAAGACCCGCGATCCGCGCGTGATCAGGCGCGCGACCGAAATCGCCCTGTATAGCCGGGACCAGGCGGCGGCGCTGGAATTGAGCCGGCTCTGGCTCGAACTGGAGCCGGACTCCAGCCGCGCCTTGCAGACCCTGGTGGTGATGATGATCGCCCATGGGCAGATCGCCGAAGCCGAGCCTTATCTGGAAAAGCTGCTCGACGACCCCGATCCGCAAGCGGGCTTCATGCAGCTGCCCGCACTGTTCGCCAAGAGCCGCGATCCGGCGGCGGTCCATCGGGTGGTGAAGGCGCTTGCACAAAAACACCCGCAATCGGCCGAGGCGCGCTATGCCCTGGCCCATGCCGCCCTGCAGGCGGGCTTAGCACAGGAGGCGGAGGAGGCGCTCATGCTGGCAGACCGCCTCAAGCCGGGCTGGGAACCGGCGGCGCTGCTGCGCGCGCAGTTGCTGGCCAGGACTTCACGCGCCCATGCCCAGGAATTCCTCAAGGCGTTTCTCGCCAGGCATCCGGACGCCCAGGATGTCCGCCTGACCTATGCGCGCATGCTGGTGAGCGACAACCAGTTCGACGAGGCCCACAGGCAGTTCACCCGCCTTGCCGACGAACTGCCGAACAGCGCGGATGTCGCCATGGCCGCGGGCTTGCTGTCGCTGCAGATGGCAAAGCCGGAGGAGGCCGAGCGCCATCTCAAGCGAGCGCTGGAACTCGGCCAGGATGATGGCGGCACGGTGCGCTATTACCTTGGCCAGGTGGCCGAACAGCGCAAGGACTACGAAGCGGCGGCTGGCTACTACCTGTCGATTGATAGCGGCGAATATCTGGTCGCCTCCCGCACCCGTCTTGCCTCGATGCATGCACGGCAGGGCAGGCTGGAGGAGGCGCGCGGCGTGCTCAAGACGATCAGCCCGACCAATGATGTGCAGAAGGTCCAGCTCATCCAGGCGGAGGCCGATCTGCTGCGCGAGGCAAAAGACCATGCCGGCGTCTTCACGCTGCTGGACGCGGCGGTCAGGGAGCGGCCGGACCATGTAGACCTGCTATACGACCGCGCCATGGCCGCTGAGAAGCTGAACAAGCTCAATGTGCTGGAAGAGGACCTGCGCAAGGTCATCCGGCTCAAGCCGGACTATGCCCATGCCTACAATGCGCTGGGCTACACCCTGGTCGAGAAGACCGACCGGCTGGCCGAAGCGACCGAGTTGCTCGACAAGGCGATTTCGCTGGCGCCCGAGGACCCCTTCATCCTCGACAGCATGGGCTGGCTGAATTACCGCAAGGGCAATCTCGACAAGGCACGCGAGTTTCTCGAACGCGCCTGGCGCCTGCGCCAGGATCCCGAAATCGCCGCCCACCTGGGCGAGGTGTTGTGGATGAAAGGCAGCCGTGATGAGGCGTCCCGCCTGTGGCAGGGCTCCCTGCAAAGCCATCCCGAGAATGAAGTCCTGATCGAAATGTTGAAGAAATTCAAGCAGTAGTCGCCCATGTTGCTCGACGATGCTTTCCTGGTTCCGGAAGACGCCGAGTCGGCGGCTGGTTCGACGCGCCTTGAGCGCACGCGGCGCAACGCGCTCGCCGACGTCGAACTCGCGCTTTCCTGGCGTTCGGCCCAAGCGGCGCATACGGACGTGTATGCCGCCTTCAACCTCAACTTGTGGCGCGACTGGATGCCGCCTGAAATCGAAGCGCTGCTGCTCGACAAGCCGCTGGGGCAGACCGGCGGTCTCAAGCTGGCGCCAGGCGTGCTGACGGCGGAAAGCAATCCGCGCGATGTGCTGGATATCCCGCTGGCGCGTTTCAACAAGCGGTATCGCAAGAATCTTGTCGTCGAACCCCGCGCCGGGCGTTTTTATCCCAAGGGCTACATTGCCGGGGTGCGCGACATCTACAGCGAGGATTTCATTCCGTTTCGCGTCGGAGCCGTGAACGGCGAGACCTTGACGGTCGATCTTGGCCATCCGCTGGCAGGCCATGAACTGACGCTGAGTGCCAACATACTCGACATCCGCGAGGTGGCGAGCGAGCGCGGCGGCCGCGCGCAGGACGTGCAGCAGATCATCGCCGGCAACGGCCCCGGCATGCAGGCACGCTGGCGCGGCCAGCCCACGGATTTTTTTGCTGACAGCCCGTTTGCTCGCGGCGATGAAGACGATGACGGCCTTTTCTACACGCGCCCCCGCTTCGTCGATCATCTGGACAGCACCGCGCTGAAGCAGGTCAGGCGCCATTACGCGCGCCTGATAGCCAAGGGCGCGCGCGTGCTCGACCTGATGTCGTCGATGAATTCCCATCTCGATGCCGCGCTGGAACTGTCGGCAGTCACCGGGCTTGGCATGAATGAAGACGAACTGGCGGCGAACGAAATGCTTTCCCGACGCGTCGTGCATGACCTCAACCGTGAATCCCGCCTGCCTTTTCCGGATGCCGATTTCGACGCGGTGGTGTGCACCGTTTCCGTCGAATATCTGGTGCGCCCGTTCGAGGTGTTTCGCGAAGTGGCGCGAGTGCTGAGGCCGGGCGGCAAGTTCATCGTCACCTTTTCCAATCGCTGGTTCCCGCCCAAGGCGATCGGCATCTGGGCGGATCTGCATCCCTTCGAGCGCATGGGCCTGGTGCTGGAATATTTCCTCGAAAGCGGGCGCTTCGCCAATCTGAAGACGTTCTCGCTCACTGGCTTGCCGCGACCGCGGGACGACAAGTATGCCAGCCAGATGCAATGGTCCGACCCGGTTTATTCGGTGTGGGGCGAAGCGGTTTGATGGGGCGCGTAAAGACTTGGGCGGGCGGCCTGCTTGCCCTGGCGTTGCTGCATGGTTGTGCGAGCGCCCCGTCGCCGCAACAGCCGGTCGTCCAGGTTTGGCAGTCGTTCAGCCTTGCAGCCAGGGTGTCGGTGCGCTACGGCGAAGAGTCCCTGTCCGGCCAAATGCATTGGCGAGCCGGAGCCGGGAGCGACGAAGTCCTGCTGTCGTCGCCGCTGGGGCAGGGGCTGGCCAGCATCAACCGCAATGAAGCCGGCGTCACGCTGACTCGACCGGGCGCAGCGACGGTCGTGGCGGAAAACGTCGAGATGCTGACCCAGTCCGAACTGGGTTTCCGCCTGCCCCTGTCCGGGCTGCGCTACTGGATCCAGGCCGGACCCGACCCCGCGCGCGAGAGCAGGGTGCGCCGCGACGCAGATGGTGGCGTGGAGCAGATCGCGCAGGACGGCTGGAAGATCGACTACCTGGAATTTTCCGAAAATCGCCCGAGAAAAATCCACGTGACGCGGGAAGGTCTCGAAATTCGCCTGGTGATTGATTCATGGCAGACGAACTGAAACCTTTCCCCGCACCGGCCAAGCTCAACCTGTTTTTGCACGTGATCGGCCGTCGGGCGGACGGTTACCACCTGCTGCAGTCCGTGTTCCGTTTCGTCGATCATGCCGACACGGTCTGGCTCGGCGTGCGCGAGGACGGGCATATCTGCCGTCTGCAGGACATTCCCGGCGTTCCCGCCGAGCGGGACCTGACCGTGCGCGCAGCCAGACTGCTGCAGCAGGAAAGCGGCTGCATGCTGGGCGTGGACATCCGCCTGGAAAAGCGTCTGCCCATGGGCGGCGGGCTGGGCGGCGGCTCGTCGGATGCCGCCACCGTGCTGCTGGGGCTGAATCACCTGTGGGGCCTGGGTCTGTCGCGCCGGCGCCTGCAGGAGCTGGGGCTGCGGCTGGGGGCGGACGTGCCGGTGTTCGTGTTCGGGCAATCTGCCTTCGCCGAGGGCGTGGGCGAGGAATTGACTCCGGTCGCCCTGCCGCCGGCCTGGTATGTGGTGCTGGTGCCGCCGGTTTCGGTGGCGACGGCAGACGTATTTTCTGCGTCGGAATTGACACGGAACACGCCTCCCATCAAAATAGCGGACTTTCTTTCCGGCGCCGGGCGTAATGATCTGCAACCGGTGGTGGTGAAGGAATATCCTGAAGTGGCGCGCCATCTCGACTGGCTTGGCAGGTTTGGCGAAGCGCGTATGACGGGTTCCGGGGCGTGCGTTTTCCTGGCGGTCGAAGATGAAGCCGGCGCGCGCGCGATGCTGCGGGAACTGCCTCGGGATATGCAGGGTTTTGTTGCCCGCGGGCTGGATCGGCATCCGCTGTTCGAGCTTGCAGGCTGACTGCAGGGGAGTCGCCAAGTGGTAAGGCATCGGATTTTGATTCCGACATTCGCAGGTTCGATCCCTGCCTCCCCTGCCATTAATCGTGAGAAATAGCCGCGCGGGACGACTGCTGCGGCTATTTCGTTTTATTGCTTACGGGGTGCGCCGTGCCGTTCGACAGTCTGATGGTGTTTACCGGCAATGCCAATCCGCGTCTTGCGGAGGATGTGGCGCGCCACATGAACATCCGCCTCGGTCGCGCCAAGGTGGGGCGTTTCTCCGACGGCGAGGTGGCAGTCGAGGTCCTGGAGAACGTGCGCGGCAAGGATGTGTTCATCCTGCAGTCCACCTGCAACCCGACCAACGACAACCTGATGGAAGTCATGGTCATGGCCGATGCCTTGCGCCGTGCTTCGGCGGGCCGCATCACCGCCGCCATTCCGTATTACGGCTATGCGCGGCAGGACCGTCGCACGCGTTCGGCGCGGGTGGCGATCACGGCGAAAGTCGTGGCCAACATGCTGCAGAGCGTGGGCGTCGATCGCGTGCTGACCATGGACCTGCACTCCGACCAGATCCAGGGTTTCTTCGACATCCCGGTGGACAACATCTACTCCAGCCCGATCCTGCTGGGGGATATCTGGAAACACGATTACCCTGATCTCGTCGTCGTGTCTCCCGATGTCGGCGGCGTGGTGCGCGCGCGCGCCATCGCCAAGCGCCTGGAATGCGATCTGGCGATCATCGACAAGCGTCGCCCCAAGCCCAACGAGGCCAAGGTGATGAACATCATCGGCGAGATCAAGGGCCGCACCTGCATCATCATGGACGACATGGTCGACACCGCCGGCACCCTGTGCGAAGCCGCGCAGGCGCTGAAGGACGGCGGCGCCGCCCGGGTCATGGCCTACTGCACGCATCCGGTGCTGTCCGGGCAGGCGGTGGCGCGCATCACCGGTTCCGCGCTCGACGAACTGGTGGTGACCGACACCATCCCCTTGCGCGATGACGCGCGGGCGTGCGGCAAGATCCGGCAACTGTCGATCGCCGGGCTGATGGCGGAAACCATCCGCCGCATCAGCAACGAGGATTCAGTGAGCTCGCTCTTCATCGAGTGAGTTTGAAAACTCCGCGCACCGGCCGGAAGCGGTGCATGGGGTTCAATTTGGTGCTTTCGGCTCCTGGTCGCGGGAGAAAAATTGGAGCAAGAAAATGCAAATCGAAGTTATCGCCCAGAAGCGTGACGTGCAGGGCACGGGTGCGAGCCGCCGCCTGCGTCACGCCGGTTTTGTGCCGGGCATCGTGTACGGTGGCAACAAGGAGCCCCTGGCCATCCAGCTGGACCACAATGCGCTGTACCACGCGCTGCGCAAGGAAGCTTTCCATTCCTCCGTGCTGAACCTGAAGGTCGGCGACGTGACCGAAATGGCGCTGCTGCGCGACGTGCAGATGCACGCCTACAAGCCCCTCATTCTGCACGTGGATTTCCAGCGCATCGACGCTGACCACAAGATCCACGTCAAGGTGCCGCTGCACTTCATCAACGAAGACATCGCCCCCGGCGTCAAGCTGGCCCATGGCCTGGTCAACCACGTCATGACCGAAGTCGACGTGGCCTGCCTGCCCGGCAACCTGCCCGAGTTCATCGAAGTGGACCTGGCCAACCTGGAAAGCGGTCACTCCATTCACGTCAACGACCTCAAGCTGCCGGCCGGTGTCGAGCCGGTCGCCCACCTCAAGGCGGAAAACCCCGCCGTGGTCGGCATCACTCCGCCCAAGGGCGGCGCTGCGGCCGAGGAAGGAACCGCTGCGCCTGAAGCGCCGGCGGCCTGAGACGGCAATTGACGTCATGCCCACCCGCGATTTTTTTCGCGGCGTGGGCATTTTTATTTGAGCCATGCATCCGCTCCGCCTGATCGTCGGCCTGGGTAACCCGGGCGCGCAATATGAGGACACCCGCCACAATGCCGGTTTCTGGTGGCTGGAAGCGCTCGCGCGCAAGCTGGGCGTGTCGTTGCGCAACGAGCCCAAGTTCCACGGGCGCGCAGGCAAGCTGAGTACCGCGCAAGGCGACATCTGGCTGTTGTGTCCGGACACTTTCATGAATCTGTCCGGCAAGGCTGTCGCAGCGCTGGCGCGGTTCTACAAGATCCCGCCCGAATCCATCCTGGTGGCGCACGACGAGCTGGATTTGCCGCCGGGAACGGCCAGGCTCAAGCAGGCCGGGGGGCATGGCGGGCAAAACGGCTTGAAGGACATCCACGCCCAGTTGGGGTCGTCCAATTATTGGCGCCTGCGCATCGGCATCGGCCATCCGGGCTCGAAGGAGCTGGTCACCGGCCACGTGCTGGGCAGGCCGCAGGCGGCAGAGCGAGAGCAGATGCTGGCTGCGATCGATGCGGCGCTGGACGTGTGGCCGGAACTGGCGGCGGGAAATTTCGCCGCGGCGCAGCTGAAACTGCATACGGTAGCAAAGTAAGGAAAGTGCAATCATGAGTCTGAAATGCGGCATCGTCGGTTTGCCCAACGTCGGCAAATCCACGCTTTTCAACGCCCTGACCCAGGCGGGCATCGCGGCGGAGAACTATCCCTTCTGCACCATCGAGCCGAACACCGGCGTGGTCGAGGTGCCGGACCCGCGTCTGGCCAGCCTGTCGGAAATCGTCAAGCCCGAACGTGTCGTGCCCGCAATCGTCGAATTCGTGGACATTGCCGGCCTGGTGGCGGGCGCTTCCAAGGGCGAGGGCCTGGGCAACCAGTTTCTGGCCAACATCCGTGAAACCGATGCCATCTGCCATGTGGTGCGCTGTTTTCATAACGACAACGTGATTCACGTTGCTGGCAAGGTTGATCCACTGTCCGACGTGGAAACCATCGCCACCGAACTGGCGCTGGCTGATCTGGCGAGCGCGGAAAAAGCGCTGGCTCGTTACGAAAAGACTGCGCGTGCCGGCGACAAGGACGCGCAGAAAATGGTGGCTGCGCTGAAGCCGGTCGTCGCCACCCTGAACGAGGGCCGTCCGGCCCGCGCTGCAGGCCTGGACGAGGACGCCATGGCGCTGCTGAAGCCGCTGTGCCTGATGACGGTGAAACCCACGCTGTACGTGGCCAACGTCAGCGAGGATGGTTTCCACGACAACCCCATGCTGGATGCGCTCAAGGCTTTTGCCGAGAAGGAAGGTGCGCCGGTGGTGCCGGTCTGTGCCGCCCTGGAGGCCGAGCTGCAGGAGCTTTCGCCTGAAGAGCGCCTGGAATACCTGAAGGAGCTGGGCTGGGACGAGCCGGGGCTGAACCGACTGATCCGCGCGGCCTACGATCTTTTGGGCCTGCAAACCTATTTCACCGCCGGGGTCAAGGAAGTGCGCGCCTGGACCATCCACAAGGGCGATACCGCGCCGCAGGCCGCCGGTGTCATCCATACCGATTTCGAACGCGGCTTTATCCGGGCGCAGACCATTTCCTACGAGGATTTCATCGCCTGCAAGGGCGAGCATGGGGCCAAGGAGGCCGGAAAAATGCGTTCGGAAGGCAAGGAATACGTGGTCAAGGACGGCGACGTGATGAATTTCCTCTTCAATGTCTGACTTTAGTGTTTGACAGAAGTCCTTGAAAACAACATAATCTCGCGTTTCGTTCGGTGGGGTTCCCGAGCGGTCAAAGGGATCAGACTGTAAATCTGACGGCTCTGCCT
>VFQM010000067.1_pt1 | contig 129613 bp, 148 predicted proteins | sample 3512391 | NCBI WGS metagenome assembly VFQM01 (sample SAMN10412369, study PRJNA504923) | tailings metagenome | isolation source: Replicate 1 from Balatoc abandoned mine | place: Philippines
TAAATGGTTCCCGGCGGGTGGTCAAAATTTCAACAGATTAAGTGCTCGGCTAGCCGAGCGCCTCGGGCGTCGCCGACAGGACCGAAGCCCCCTCCCGCCGGAGAAACGCCGCGAACTTGCGGAACATCGCCCGGTAGACCCCGGCCGTGGAGGGGAGGAACGGGGCGTCGCCCCCGCTCCTCGCCGGCTGCCCCGCGATCCATCCGTCGAAGGCCATCTCCGGGTCCGACGCCCAGAGCGCCAAATCCTTGCCGAACAGGTCCGCGCCGAGCGCGGGCGGGCGTTTTCTCATGAGGGCCGCTCCGTTAATTGCGTCCCGCAGTATAGCGGATGGGCGGCGCCCGCGCCGCTTGCTTTTTCTCTCCTCCCGTGAGAGTGATATATGTATATCACATTAAGAGGGGCGGAACATGGGAATTCGCAATTGGGCGGCGGCGCTGGCCTTGGCCCTGTGGGGGGCGCTGGCTTGGGCCGGCGGGGCGGACCTCCGCGGCGCCTCGCGCCAGGAGGGGCCGATCCCCTTGTGGTCCTTGCGCGACGGCCGGACGCTCGCGGAGATCCCGGAGAGCCTCGAAGCGCGCAGCCTGACGGCCTGCGCCCTGGCGGTCGACGGGGACTGGGACGGGTGGTCGGACGTCAACCAGGCCGCCCAATGCCAACCGGCGCGATTCCGGGTCGAAGGCCCCCGCGCGAAGGTCTCGCTGGGCGAGCGCGGCGCGCTTTCCTTGCCCGTGGAGGGGCGGACCCCCGAAGGCGGAGCCCTGATCGACGCGAAGGCGCTGGCCGAGGGCGACTGGACGGGCATTCTCGAGGCCGGCGAGGCGCTCGGCGCGGACGAGGCCCGCCTCGCCGGGGCCCGGGCGAGCGAGCCGGAGACCCGGATCGCGTATTGGAGGCCCTTCCGGATCGAGGGGGGCGGCGGGAGCCTGCTCATCCGCCTGTCCTTCCTCCATCCGAGCCGGGCGGCCATGACCCCGCGGGCGGGGGCGCCGGAAATCGGCCATCTTCTCGGGAGCGAGAGGTCTCGGGGGTCCATGGGCGCCCCCTATCCTTACCCGATCATGCGATGGAACCTGGCGCCGAGCGGCGGGAGGGCCGCGCGCCCGATCCGCGCGATCCTCAGCGCCTCGATCCCGGAGGATCGGCGGGAGGCCGTCCGCCAAGGCGTCCTCTCCTGGAGCGGCGCCTTCGAGAAGGCCGGGATCGCCGGGGCGATCGAAGTCTCCGAGGGGGGCGGCGGCGCCGAGGAGATTCTCGGCGAAGGGGCTGTGATCGTCCGGTGGAACTCCCGCCCGGACCCGGAGTTCGCCGTCGCGCGGGTCGCCGCCGAGGACGGCACGGGGGAGGCCCACGCCGCCTGCGTCACGCTCGCGGAGACCTTCGCGAGCGAGGGGCGGCGAGCGGCCAAGATCGAGGACCCGCAAGCGAGCGAGGAGCGGCTCGAGGCGGGGGCGAACGCGGCGCTGCGCGAGACGGCGGCCCACGAGTTCGGCCACGCGCTCGGCCTCGAGCACAATTTCCGCGGCAGCGCCGCGGCGAGCGTCGAGGAGGCCCTTCGGCCGGAGAGCCCCTTCCTGAGCGCGAGCGTCATGGACTATCTGCCCAACGCGGTCCCCCTGCGCGACGGGCGCTGGGCCAGCGTCGCGATGGCCGGCCCCGGCCCCTATGACGAATGGGCGATCGAATACGCCTATCGGGATTTCCCCGAGGGGGGCGAGGCGGCCGGGCTCGCGCGGATCGCCGCGCGGGGGCGGGGAGAGGCGCGGCTGGCGTTCGGGGCCCAGGGCGCGGCGAGCGGGGCGGCGGCCTTCGACCCCCTCAACGCCCCGGGCGACTTCTCCGACGATCCGGTCGAGGCGTTCCGCCTTTACCTCGGCGCCGCCAAGGGCGCCCGGAAGCACAAAACGGGGCTGGGAGGCCTCGACATGGCGCTTGTCGGCCTGGTGACATCCGCCGACTCGCTCGAGCGGATCCTCGCCGGAGGAGGCGGGAGCCCTTCCGCCGCTCGCCGGGCCGCGCTCGACGCGCTCGCCGAGGCCCTGCGCGAGGGCGGGCTCGAGGCGGTCGGGCCGTGGATGGAGATCCGGGGGGCGGGGGCCTGGGCGCTGCGCCCCCTGGCCGCGATCGCCGCCTCGCCGAAGGTCGCCGCGGTCGCCCCCTATCTGGACGCCTCGGGGCTGTCTTACGCCGAGATCCTCGGCTCCCTTCGCGAGGCGATCTGGGGAGAGACCCTCCGAGGAAAGGCGCCCAGCCGGGTCCGCGCGATGATGCTGCGCGAGCACGCCAAGGCGCTCGCGGGCCTGGCCTCGGACCCCTCCATCCCCAGATCCGCCAAGGCCGCCGCCGAAGCCGAGGCCCAGGCGCTCGCGGCGGCGCTCGGGCGTTTGCCCGCGGCCGGGGCGGAAACGGCGCTCGAGGCCGCGAAGCCTCTTTTGGACAAGGCCCGGGCGCTCGCCGCGAAGGCGAGATGACGCTATGCGGGGCCCGCATGGGCGCGGCGGCATGGCCGCTCGTCGGGCGGATGGTCCGCCCTATTGGACAGCCTAATGCGGCGCGCTTAAATCATCGGAACCATAGCGCGAGGGGGGCGAGCGATGCTGGACGGATACTTTGTCAAGAAGATCGGGCAAAACCGAGGCGCGCCTCGGGTCTGGATCGAGGGGCAGCAAGCGGCCGTCGCCGGATTCGCCCCGGGGCAGAAATACGACGTCGAGGTGCGCGGCAAAACCGTCGTGCTCCAGGCGAACAAGGACGGGTCGCGCGTGGTCTCCTCCAAGAAATCCGGCGAGCGGGAGAATCCGGTGATCGACCTCAACAGCAAGGAACTCCTCGCCGTCTTCGACGGCATGAGCGCCGTGCGCGTGGTGGCCCGCGAGGGCGAGATCTTCCTGCTCCCGCTCGCCAGCGAGATCAAGAAGCAGGAGCGCTTCGCGAGGCTTCGGGAGAAACTCGAGAGCGGAGAGCCGCTGGCCATGGGGTCGCTCTCCTTCGGCGGCGGCGTCCTATCCAGCGCGATCCACTCCGGCCTCCGGCAGGAGGGGATCGAGGGCCGCCTGGCCTTCGCCAACGAGATCCGGGAGGAGTTGCTCGAGCACGCCGCCAAGGCGAATGACGCGTGGGGCGAGAAGACGATCCCGCTGGCGGCCCCCATGCAGGAACTGGCCTTCGACGAGCGGGCCATGGCCCACTTGCCCAAACTCGAGGTCCTGGAGATGGGGCTGCCTTGCAGCGGCGCGAGCCGCGCGGGGCGGGCCAAGCGGGGGCTGGAGCACCCCGAGGAGCATCCCGAGGTCGGCCATCTGGTCGTCTCCGCCCTGGTGATCCTCGCCAAGGCCAACCCGGCGCTGGTCGTGCTGGAGAACGTGCCGGAATACGCCGCGAGCGCGAGCGCGTCGATCCTGCGAAACCAACTGCGCGACTTGGGCTACTCGACCCACGAGAAGATCTTCAACGGGCGCGAGTGGGGGGCGCTGGAGAACCGGACCCGCTGGTGCATGGTGGCCGCGAGCGAGGGGATCCCGTTCAGTTTCGATCAACTGATCCCGCCGCCGGCCGCCCCGAAGAAACTGGGGGCTTACCTCGACGACATCGCCCCGGACGATCCGCGCTGGAGCCGCATGCAGGGCCTCAAGGACAAGGAGGTCCGCGACGCGGCCGCCGGAAAGGGGTTCAAGATGCAGGTCTTCGACGCCGACTCCGAAAAGATCGGCACAATCACCAAGGGCTACGCCAAGGTCCGCAGCACCGACCCGAAAATCGCGCACCCCACGAACCCCGACCTGCTGCGCCAACTGACCCCGTCGGAGCACGCCCGCGTCAAGGGCGTGCCGGAGCGGCTGGTGGAGGGGCTCTCGGCGACCACGGCCCACGAGATCCTCGGGCAGGGGATCATCTACCACCCCTTCGAGGCGCTCGGCAAGCACATCGCCGCGACGCTCAAGGGATGGGACGGGCGGCCGGCCAAACTCCCGGCGGGCGCCCCGGATGGAATCTTGGATCTGGCCGGCGAGGTCGTGGCGGAGATCCGCTTGGCCAACCCCGAGAAGGATCGGCTCAAGGGGCCGATCGTGGCGGCCGGAGGAGGGGCGCTCATCCAGGAGATCGGGAAAAACGCCGATGGCGAGCCCGTGGGGGCGCTTCACTTCGAGAAGGATTTCCGGAAGGCTCCCCATCTCGGCCAGCAGTCCCTCATCGAATACGACCAAGGCGAGGCGCGGGCGAAAAACCTGACGCGAACTCCGGGGCGGTCAATGGCGTGCGGCTAATCGCCCCGCGCCGGCTTTCGGGCCGTTTCCATCGCTGGAAATCCCTACATGGGCGGGCCCGGGCGCTCCATTTTCGGCAGGAATTTGATGGACCACTCGCCGTTCTCGCCCGCCGAGCAGGACATCCCGTCGGGGCGGCAGCCGCGGGGGATCGCCCCGGGGACGATGGAGAGCAGGTCGGCGACCTGGCGAATGTCCCAGCCCTCGATGGACTCCCGGGCGCGGGCGAAAATGTCCGAGACCGACTCGCGGCGCGACCCGGGTGCGAGGCGCTCGGCGATCTCGGCCCCCCTCGGGGAAAGCCCGGCTCCTCCGAGTTCGCGCAGCAGCGCGGCGTCCTCCAGCGCGAGATCGGCGGCGACCGAAGAAATGGCTTTGCTCTTAATCGCGCCGTAGGGGACCGTCCTCATGCCTCTCTCCTTCTTGTCGCCGGAATCTCTCGCGGGAAGGGGCCGCGGCGGGCCCCTTCGCCGAAGGCCCTTTTGGCCCCCTCGAGAATCTCTTTCGCGGCGCCGGACCCGATCTCGGGGATCTCGATCTGGCGGCGCGCCACCAGGTCGGCGAACACGCGCTCGGGCAGCCGGTCCCCGGCCGTCACCTCCGAGAAGCGGATTCCCTCGGCCCGGAGCATCTCCTTCATGCGCCCGGCGATCTCGTCGGATTCGGCGGCGGAGTGGATCCGCCCGGATTGCATATAGGGGATGCTCGGGTCGCGATTGACGAAGTAATTCGCGTTGTCGTAGGACCCGTAGAAGTCCATCACCAGCCGGCGGAAACTCTCCGGGTATCCCTCCGGGGCGTAGAGCGCCGAGAGCGGCAAGGGGCTGTCCGAGATCGCGCAGTCGACTTTCCCGCGAAGCCGAGCGAGGCGATGCTCCTGGTTGGCGAAGACGAGATTCTGGTGCGAGAGCGTGGCCACGCTGTCCGACCAGACGAGGTCCTTGGCGAACTCCGTGACCAACTCGGCGTTGACATAGGACTTCTTGAGCAGATGGAACAGCCCCGCCGAGGCGGTCGATTTTCCGGCCCCGGGGCCGCCGTAGAAATTGACGACAAGCATGGGTTCTCCTTTCCTCGCGCCGCGCACGCTATAAATATAGCACGCGCGGCGAAAAGGGCAAGAAAATCGTCGCGTCCCCGACCGGCGGCCTTATCGCCCGGCCTGAACCGGAAGGCCCAAGGCTTTCCATCCGTTCCAGGCCTCCTCCAGCGCGCTCGCCTCGAACCCCAGTTTCTCTAGGATCGGCAGCGCTCCGGCGGATTTGAGGCCGGTGAAGCAGTAGGCCAGCGCCGGGCGATCCTTGGGGAGGCCCGCGAAGACCCGCTCGAGGGACTCGCGGCCCTTGAGGGACCCGTCCTCCGCGAACATGTCCTCGAAGGGCGCGCTCAGGGCGCCGGGAATATGCCCCCTCTCGAAGTCCTCCCGGGAGCGGAAGTCCACGAAGACGGGCGGGCGCTCGGATTTGGCCAGGGCGAGCGCCTCGGCGATCTTCGTCTGCCGAACCGTGGCGGGGGCGGAGACGCGGCTGGCGGGGGCGGCGGAAGGCTCCCCCGCCTCGGTCTCCAGCCCCTCCATCTCGATCGCGGAAAACCCGCGGGAGATCACGGAGACCTTGTCCGCGCCAGCCAGGCGCAGCGCGAAGGCGGCGAAATAGGCCTCTTCGATGCCCTTGGGCGTCTCGTCGCCATACACCGCGATCTCGCCGGCGAGGCGGATCCCCGCCTTGGCCCATATCTCCTCGAGGGCGGCCTTCGGCAAGGGCCGGAGGGTCGACGGGTCCCTCAGGGCGGCGCTGGGGAGCCCCGCCGATCTGGCGCCGGCCAGGCGCGAGGCCTTGTGGCTGTATTCGGAGCGGGCGTCGAGCGCCTGCGCGCCCGAATCCAGCGCCGCCTCCAGCGCTGCGGCGGAGATCTCCACGCCGACGGAGTCGGGCGGGGCGGAGGCGAGGGCGAGGGGGGCGAAAGCCAGCGAGACGATGGCGGCGAGTTTGGCGAGGCGAGGCATGGCGGTCCTTTCTTGTTTTTCTGGCGCCGAGCGGAATTCCTATCGCGGGGCGGGGGCTCTGGCAACCCCGCCTGGCGGGGGGCTATCCGCCCAGACCGAGCAGGCGCGCGGCGAGGTCGGCGGATTCCCGCGGGGACTCGGAGAGCGCCTTGGTGGGGGCGTGGAGCATCTTGTTGGAGATGGCGCGGCCCAGCGCCTCGATGACGGCCTCGGGGCTCTCGCCCCGGGCGAGCGCCTTGGCGGCTTTCTCCGTCTCGGCCCTTCGGATCCGGTCGGCCCGGTCCCGCAGGGCCCGGATCGCGGCGACGGAGGCGAGCCTGTCGGCTTTGGCGGCGAAGGCCCGGGCCTCCTCTTCGCAGATGGCCTCAGCCTTGGCCGCGGAGCCGCGGCGGCGCCGCGCGGCCGCGGCGGAGAGGGCCCCGAGGCCGTCGATGTCCATCAGGGACACGCCCTCCACCCGGCCCGCCCCCGGCTCCGCGCACCGCGGGACGGAGAGGTCGGCGATGGCCATGGGCGCCCCTTGGCGAGACCGGATCGCGGATTGGGCCATGCCGCGGCAAATGAGCGGGGCGGAAACGGCGGCGGCGCAGACGACCAGATCGAACTCCCGCAGACGCTCGGGCAGATCGGAGAGGGGGAAGGCTTCCCCCCCGAGCGGGAGCGCCAGGCGGCGGGCCCGCTCGAGCGTTCGGTTGGCCACGGCCAGGCGCGAGAATCCGGCTTGGGCCAGGCGCTCGAGGGCTTGGCGCGCCATGTCTCCGGCGCCGATCACCAGGGCCGAGCGGCCCTCCAGGGCCCCGAGCGCCCCCTCGGCGAACGCCTGCGCGCAAGCCGAGAGGGAAACGGCCCCCTCGCCGATCCCGGACTCGCGCCGGGCCCGCTTTGCGGCGGCGAAGGCGGCGTCGAAAAGCATCCCCAGCCCGCGGCTCATCAGGCCAGCGGCCCGGGAGGCGCGGGCGGCCTCCCGCATCTGCCCGAGGATCTGTGTCTCCCCCAGGGCCATCGAGTCGAGGCCCGAGGCCACGCGAAAGGAGTGCGCGACAGCCTCCATGCCGGAGAGCGCCCGGAACGCTCCCGAGGGGCCGGCCTCCGGGATCCCCAAAAACCCGGCCGCCCATGCGGATATCTCCTCCGCGGCGGCCCCTTCGAAATAGATCTCGGATCGGTTGCAGGTCGACACGATCGCGGCGCCGCGGGCGAGTCCCTTGCTGGCGATGTCGGCCAAGGCCGCCTGCCGGTCCCGGGGCGAAAAGGCCAGGCGCTCGCGCAGGCCCAGCGGGGCGGAGCGGAAATCCGCGCGGAGCGCCCCGAGCGCGGAAATGGGGTTGATAGCCACAGCGTCTCCTTTCGCCTTTTAGTGCTATTTATATATCAGCGGAAACCGAGGAGGGCAAGGCGCGGCCAGCGCCATCCGTCAGGCTGAGAGGGCGGCGCTATTGCCATCGGAGGCGAACGCGCTATATATATCTCTTATCTCGCCCCAAGACCGGGGCGCGAAACGACGACAAGGAGGAAAAACATGAGACGAATCGCGATCGCCTTGGCCGGAATGGCCATGTCTTTCGGCGCGGCGGCGGCCGAGGCTCCCCTCGACGGCGCCGCCCTGGCCCAGAAAAACGCCTGCCTCTCTTGCCACGCCGTCGACTCCAAGGTCTACGGGCCGGCCTTCCGCGAGGTCTCCAAGTCCTACGCGGGCGACAAGGCGGGGGCGGAGAAGATCGCGGCGTTCATGCGGACCGGGGGCAAGGGCAAGTGGGGGTCCGGGATCATGCCCCCGATGGCCCAGGTCCCGGAGGCGGAGGGGCGGGCGATCGCGGAATGGATCGCGTCGCTGGAGAAGCCGGCGGCGAAGCCGGCCAAGAAGGCCAAGGAGAAGCCGAAAGCGAAGAAGTAGCCGCCTCGGCGGCTGTCGGGGCGGCGGCGGCGCCCCTTTTCTTTCCTTCAATTGCGATATGTGCATAGCCTAATTCACCGAACGGGGGGGCCATGGGGGCGGCGCCGAGAGTCTTGCGAGTGGTCGAGGATCTCAATGACGATTTCATGGAGAGCGAGCGCGAGAGTTTCGGGCGGCTTCTCCTCGAGAACCTTCCGCCGATCGTGTTTCAGGACCTTTCCCTGATCAATGAAGGAGAGGGGATCGGGGGCAGATGCCCGATCTGGCCCTCCATTCCCGACGCGAGCGGCGGCGAGGTCCTCATCGAGCGGACGATCCGCTCCGGGGCGCTCACGGAGCGGGCGAGGCGGCGGAGGCTGCTTTCGACCTACGCGCACGAGGTCTCCCATCGGATCACCCCCGAGGAGATCCGGGCCGGGCAAGCCCACGGGGCGGTTTTCGCCGCCGTCTGCGCCGCGCTCTCCGCCCGAATCCTGGGGAACTGGGCCCGCGGGATGGACCAGGTCGGATGGTATGAGGTCCAGAACTGCCCGCAGCCCGGCCTCGCGCTCGAGCACGCGGCCGAGTTCTCCAAGGCCCATTTCGAAAGCGGGGTCCGGGCCCGGGATCTGCCCGATCTCGCCCGCCAGACAACCGCCGTATTGGCCCTGCTGATAGGGGTCCGGGCCCGGGATCTGCCCGATCTCGCCCGCGCCTCCTGGGCGGCGCGGATCGCGCGGGCCGGAGAGGGGGAGGCGCTGGCGGCGGATTTGGCGAGCGCGAGGGAGGAGGCGGCGCGGGCGGGCAACGCGAGGCGAGCGCTGGAGGGGCGGGCGCTGCGGGCCGAGAGGGAAAAGACGCTGGGGTGGGGCGAGATTCTGGCCGGCCTCGCCCTCGCCGCGGCCTTGGGGGCCTTGTTCGGCGGGGCGCTCCTTTGATCTTGGCCGGACGTCAGCCGGGGCGAATCCGGCCCATCCGCCTCTCGTCTTCGATGCCCGGCAGAATGATCTCTCCGCCGGCCCCGGAGATTCCGCGCAGCCCGACCCCGCGGGCGACAAACCCCATCCTGGCCTGGTCTTCCCGATAGCGGGCGTCCAGGCGGTCGTGGTGGTGCCCATGGAAGGCGGCGAGCGCCCCCATGGACCGGGCGAGTTCGTCGATCGGCCCGAATCCGAGCGGGTGGCACGAGGGGGCTTCGTGGGTGACGAGCACGTCGGCGCTCTGCCCGTAGAGCCGGCTCCAGTCTTCCCAGAAGATGAGCGCCTTGGCCTTGAGGGCCTCCCCTTCGGCCTTGGCGCGCGAGATCTTGCCCCAGCGGAGGCCGTCTTCGAGGTCCTCCAGCAGGTCGCGCTCGCAGAGGACCTTCGGGTCGTCGGGCGGCAGCCAGGAGGACGCCCCGAACACCCCGCCCAGCCCCCCGATCCGAAGGCCTCCGACCCGGGCCACGCGGCCGTGGAGGCTGCGCTCCGGGAACAGGGGCGAATCGAAGAGGAATCGGGCGGCCTCCGGGTTGTCGGCGTCATGGTTCCCGTGGATGAGCCAGCAGCGCGGCCCCAGGTCCTCGATGGGGCCGATCTCGTCCCCGAGCGGACGAGAGAGTTCGAGGTCGCCCAGGAACACGAGATCCGTCGGCTTCCTGGGGGCGGACCGGACGGCCCGAAGAACGTGGCGAAAGTCGCCGTGGGCGTCGCCGAGGAACCAGACGGAAGAGGCGGAGGCGGGCATGCTCTCCGCCTCAGAGCCCGCGCGGGGCGGAATTCCGGGCCGGCCGGGCCGCGACTTCCCGCGCGAGCGCCTCCAGAATCATCCTCCCCTCGAGCGCGGAGGCCGCCGCCCTCGCGCCGGAGGCGAGGGCCACCTGATACGGAGACATCCCTCGCTGAGCCAGGGCGGACAGGTCCGCCCCCAGGTCGGAGAGCAAGGCGCAGGCCTCCGCTTGGCCGAAGGCCGCGGCGACGTGCAGAGCTGTCTCGCCCCGGTCGGTGCGCGCTTCGAGGCTCGCGCCGGACTTGGCCAGCGAGAGGATGGCTTCCAAGTGCCCCCCGGCGGCGGCGAGGTGGAGCGCGGCGTATCCGTTCCGCTCCTTGGCCTCCGGATCGGCGCCGGCCTCGAGCAGGGCGGCGCAGGCCGCGGATTTCCCGAGGGCCGCGGCGACAATCAGGGGGGTTTCGCCGCGCTCCCCCTTGGCGCCGTGGTCGGCGCCGCGCGAGAGGAGCAGGGAAATCATCTCGGGATCGCCGCGCTCCGCGGCCGCGCAGAGCGGCGAGAGCGGCGCCTCGTCGCGGGGGCCCTTCCCGAGATCGAGTGCGGCCAGAAAGCCAAGCCCGCTCTCGCCGCGCAGAAAGCCGGCCAGGCGGCCGGCCGCCGGCAAGGACAGGCGCAGCGGCGCGTTGGGGTCGGCGCCGGCCTCGAGCAGGCTCCTCGCCGCCTCGAGATCCCCCTGTCCGCAAGCGCGGACGAGCGCTTCGGTTTCGGCGGCGCCCCTCGCGTGGTTTTCTTTTGACATCGCGGCCTCTCCGCTCTTGTTGTGGCGCTATTCTTATATCGTTTTATATCGCCTTCGCGGCCGGAAATCAATCGCCGGCCGTCTGGGGGCGCTCACCGCTGCGGCCCGAGGGGAGGGCGGATCTCGTTGGCCGAGAGCCAGGCTTTCGCCGCGCGCTCGGCCGCCTCGGAGAAGGCGAACTGGGCCCCCGGATCGAGGTCTCCGATCCGGATCTCGGGGTAGCGGGCGGCGAACGCCTCCCAAAAAGCCTCCTGCGCCGCCTCGAGCGCGGCGCCGAAGCGCTCCTTCCTTCGCTGGCTCGGCGGGATTTCGCCCTTCTCCATGCTCTCTCCTTTCGTCTTCCGAATGCTCATAGCCCGCGCGCGGGGGCTCGCGGCTTGCTTCTGGCGGGCGGGGCCCCCTCTCGGAGGGCGGCGCGCTCGGAGGCCGCGCGCAGCAGAGCGGCCGTTTCGCCGATGGCGAGGTCCAATGGCGTTTTGCCGTTGGCCGAGAACGTTCCCAGGTCGGCGCCGGCCTCGAGCAGGATGAGGCAGGCCTCGGAGCGCCCCTGAAGCGCCGCCGCGTGCAGAGGGGACTCGCCCCGCCCCCCTTGGGCGTTGGGGTCGGCGCCGGCCTCGAGCAGGGCCCGCAGGGCGGCGATTCGCCCCATGGCGGCGGCGAGGTGGATCGGCTCGTCGCCGTTCTTGGCGCTCGCGCGAGGGTCGGCTCCGCATTCGAGCAGCAGGGAGCAGGCGGCGGCGCTGCCTGCGTGGGCGGCCAAGTGCAGCGGGGCGTCGCCGGCGCCGTCCGGGGCGTTCGGGGCCGCCCCGGCGGCGAGCAGGGCCGCCAAGGCCGCCTGATCTTCCTTTTGGGCGGCGTAGTGGATCGGCTGGTCGCCGTGGCGGTCGCGCGAAGCGATGTCGGCTCCGAGCGCCAAGAGGGCCCGGATCGAGCCGGATTGGCCGGCCATGGCCGCCGCGTGCAGCGGGGCCATGCCGAAGGCGATTTTGGCGCTGGGGTGGGCGCCGGCCTGGACGAGCGCCTCGATGCGCCCGATGTCGCCGGCCTCCGCCGCCTCGAAGAGCGCGTCGATTTGCTCCATGAGAACCCCTTTTGCTTTTCTGCGATAAAACTATCAGAGCGGGGCCGCTGCGTCGCCGCCGCCCGTCAGCCGGCCCCAAAAGAATCGGCCCCCGATCGGGGGCCGAGAGGGGCGAAGGCTTCAGATCGCCGTGAAATACTTCACGGCCGACTCGACGCTGCCGAACTCGCCTTGGCGGGAGAGGACGCGCGAGGGCTGGATGACGGTGGCGGAGATCTTCCCGGGGCCGGCGATCTTCGCCAGGCGGGCCGGGCTGAGGTCGGCCCCCGAGAGCGCCGCCATCTCCGCCTCGCTCATCTCATTCATGAGCATGGCCTTGTCCAAGTCGGTCCGATACTCCACGACCAGAAACCCCGAGAGCGCCGCCTCGACCGCCTTGGAGCGGAAGAGCGCCTCGTCGGCCCTCGATTCGGCGGATCCGTCGCGGGCGAGGATCAGGATGCCTTTGGAATGCTCGTCGAATTTCGCGCTCGCTTGGGACAGGCTTTTCGCCGCGACCGGGCACGGGGCGGAGGCGAAGGCGGGGGCGGCGAGCGAGGCGGCCAGAATGGCGGCGAGCAGGGCAGAATTGATTTTCATGGCTTTTTCCTTTTTGTCGATGATTGGCGCGCGGGATTGCGGCGCTATTTATATAGCGCTCCATGAGCAGAAGCGCAAGAGTCGCTCGCGCTCTGGCTGGATTCTCGGACAGGCGGCGAGAGACGAGAGATCGGCCCCGCGGGGCCGATCTCTCCTTGCCTTTTCCCCGTCCTCCTCTATTTCGTCAGCGCGGCCCAAAGGCGGGCCTGCCAGGGGGTCTCGATCGTCGCGAGGAATTTCGCGCGGCGCGCGGCGTCCAGATACGCCTTGAACTCCGGATCCAGGATGCTTTCCCGCTCGTCGAGCATGCGGTCGGTCGCGGCGACGAGTTCCATGTTGGGCGCCTCGAATCCTTTGATGTTGAGTTTCCCGAGCATTTCCTTGCCCTTCTCCTCGGACCCCAGGGCGATCAGCCGAGCGCGGATCTTGGCGATCTGCTCGTCGGGCACCCTCGCCGCGCTGGGGTTGGCCAAGACCATCCAGTGCGTGATCTCTTTGGATTTGCCCAGAATCTCGAACCTCTTCCCCGGGTTTTTCTCCTGGAATTTCTCCAGGACGCCGGGGGAGACCGCGCCGATCGTGTTTCCGCCGGCCGCCCGGAGGATGTCCTCCTGGGTCGCGTGGAACGCGAATTCGTTGCGGCGGCCGTTGGAGTTTGGCATGTAGTCGGACCGGATCATCTCGCGCATGAGCGCCCACGCTCCGCGGCCGAGGATGGCCTGATAACTCGTCATCGCCACGTTGAAGTCCCCGGATTCGATCGCGGCGCGGCTTTGGGCGTCCCCGACGAGCACCACCGATTGCTTGTTGGTTGCCTGGGCGACGGGGCGCCACCCCTGCCCGATGAGCAGGGAGGCCAGGTTCCCGGGCTTGACCAGGACGGCGTCGTCGTCGAGCCCCAGGACCGCCCCGGAGAGATCGTAGTCGAGGGAGGCGGTCAGGTTGAGCGCGAACGGGTTCGCGCGGGCGGGCCGCCCCGAGGCCGCGGCGACCGCCTTCGCGAATCCGGCGAAGGGGCCCGCGTAGATCTTCTCGTTGAGGTATTGGCCTCCGGTCCCCTCGATCAGCCCTACGCTGAAGGACTCCGCCTTGGCGGGCTGTAGCACGAGGGCGCCCTCCGTCGCTTTCTTCGCGGCGAGATATTTGTCCGCCAGTTTCTCGTTGCAGATCGCCCGCGCCGCCATGAAGCGATATTGCGGATCGGCGAGGAAGTCGTTGACGACGAAGGAGAGGCCCACGCCGTCCGCGGCGTCGCAGGCGGTCGGGGCGGGGTCTCCGATGAAACTGGCCAGCGCGCCGCCGGACTGTTCGCCGGATTCGCGAAGGCGGTCGCCGCGAGAGCCCCCGCGGCCAAGGCCGCGGTCGCCAGGATGCCCGCCGCCGCTTGTTTCGCTTTTCTTCCCATGGTGTTCTCCTTGTCGTTGTCGTTGTCGTTGTCGTTGTCGTCTTCGTCGCGCTTTCTCCCGGCCCTCTCTTCCGAGCGGCGCTGCGGATCAGGGACACGCTATATATAGCATTTCTCCAAAAAAATCTTCTCCGCTCGTCAGCGCCCGCTCGTCTATCGCAGCCAAAGGAAGGCCGCGCTGGCCAGCAAGGCGCCCAGGGCCAGGCACGAGAGCCCGATGGCCGCGGGGATCCACAGCGCCCGGGCCTTCGCAGAGGCGACCTCCGCGCGGGCGACCTTGTCGGCGATCGACAGCGCCCGCTCCAGGGCTTTGCGGTTGGCCTCGGACAGGGCGGCCTCGGTCTTGCGCGACATCTCCTCGATGCGCGCCCTCGATGCCGCCTCCTCGAGGCCCACCGCCTGCTTGATGCGCTCGAGCCCCCGATCCCAGGAACTCTCGAAGGCCTCGGCCATGGTGGGGATCATCTCCTTGGCGGCGGCCTCGATGGCGGCGCGGGCCGAATCGCCGGCTTCGCCCGCGAGAAGGGCGGCCCCCTTGAGCGAGTTCTCCGCCGCGGCGCTGGCCTCGCGGGCGGCGTCGAGCAGGGCGGAGAAGCGCTCCTCGAGCGAGAGCAGCGACGCCTCGTGGGCCTGGATGATGGCCTCCTCGATTTGCCCCGCCAGCGCCGCGGAGCGGCCCTCGAGGATTTCCGGGGCCTCCCGAAGGAAGCGCTCCTGGTCGGCGAGGAGGGCCTTGCGGATCCGGTCGACCCCCGCGGGCAGATCCCGCGCGGCCTCGCCGACGAGCGCCGCCAACCCGGCGCTGGCCACGGCCGCGTCGTCGGGGTGGAGCCGATAGTGGCTCACGAACATCAGGAAGTCGCGCTGCTGGCCGGCGGGAATCAGGCCGACGATCTGCTGAAGCCTGGCGAGGCCCTTGGCGTCCAGATACGCCCGAAACGGGAGGAACCGATCCTCCTCGGGCGAGGCGGGCTCTGGCGGCTCAGCCGCGTTCGCGGGGGCGGTGCGTTCCGATTTATGCGCGGGAGAATGGTCGTTCGGAAGAGCGAAAAGCGGGCGCTGCTCCGCGCCGCCCGAGGCGGGCCGCGGCCGCCGGCCGGCCTCCGGCGGGCTCTGCGGAGCGCCGGGCGCTCCCGCCGCGAAATCGGGCGGCGGGGGCTCGCCTTCGGAGGGGGCCGCCTCGGGCGGCGCTTCCGGAGCAGGCGCGGATTCCGCGTCGGGGACCCCCTTGAGCAGGTCGCCGATCTCTTCCATTTCCGCCAAGAGTTCCGATCCCATCGCTTCCCCTTTCCCGCCCAGGCGGATCAAACAATCCCCAAAGAGTCGAGTTCCTTGCCCATGTCGCGCAGGAAATATCTCGCGCGCTCCGGATGGGGGCGAAGATAGCGCCCTTCGCGCTCGCGGTCCGCGGCGACGAAGAACGGGATCGCGTCGGCGTCGATCTTGGCGTAGGTGTCCGGATCGAGGGCCGGCATGCGGATGACCCGGCCGCCGACGGACTCGACCAGGGCGGCGGGGTCCCCGGCGCGCTCGGCCTCGGGCCCGTCGAAGAAGACAAACTGGTCGTCGTCGGCCTGGCCCAGGTTCTTGACGACGACATAGCGCGCCGAATCTCCCCAGATGTCGATGACCGTTCGGATGTTCTTGGCGCTGGCGAAGAGATGATTGATCACGATGATCACCCAGATCTCGTAGCCGCTCTCGCGATACTCGTCGAGAAAGCGCTCCATGTTCCCGAAGACGGTCTTCATGTCGCCGACGCTTCCGCCGGGCAGATCGAAGAGCAGGATGTCCGCGCCGGCGTCGAGCGCGGAGGCCATCGTCTCGGCGCCCTTCTTGGAGCGCGCGTCGAAGAGCGCCACTCCGGAGATGGGGTCCGTCTCGTTGGCGGCGCGCAGATATTTGCCTTCCTTGTCCTTGATCCCGTAGGCGTCGGCCAGTTGGGCGATGTTCTTGTCGCCGTCGAAAGCCGCCACGGTGGCCTTGGGGGCCGATCCGTCTTCGGGGTGGCGCAGGTAGTCGAGCAGCGCGCGCGAGCACGTTGTCTTCCCGACGCCGCCTTTTTGGCTCAAAACGAAAATGGCTTTTTTGCTTATGCTCATGTCTTTCTCCAAGTTGCCCCGCGGAGGGGAGTCTCAAACGCCTTTCTCATAGCGTCCTTTAATGCGCTATCTTTATAGCACCGGGGGGCCAAAAAAACAAGCCGCCCGGCCGCGGATCCGAAGCCGCCCGCCGAGCGGCAGGCGGCCGCGCCCGCGGCCGGGCCGCGCGTCATTTCGCCGGGCACTCGATCGACCCGAAATCCTTCTTGAGGAAGGCTTGCTTGACCGCGTTTTCTCGGCCGGCCGAGGCGGCGAGGACAATGTCCAGCGGCGTCTTCCCCGCGGGGTCCATCGCGTTGGGGTTCGCGCCCGCCTCCAGGGCCGCCCGGGCCAGCGCGCCGGGGACGCTGTATCGGCCGCCGGTGTTGTTGCGGGCGAGGGAATGCAGGTAGGTCTCGACCCGCGCCGATCCGCCGTATTGGCCGTCTTGGCGGTAAATCCCGGGCCGCTGGGGCTGCGTCGCCGCGTAGGGGACCGAGAGGACGCCTCCGGTCTTGGCTTTCTCGAGCAAGTATCCGAGCAGGCGGGCCGAAGAGACTCGCCGATACGCGCCCTCGACGGCGCTTACGTTTGCGCCGGGAACCGCGGCGATCGCCGGGAGCGCCGCCGAGAAGGCGGCGGGGGGCGAGGCGGAGAAGTCCGAGACCCGGGGAAGGGCCGCCTCGGCGACGGCCTTCTCCTCCGGGCGGCTCGCGTCGCAGCGGGCCCGCTCCGCGCCCGCCAGGGGGCGCCCGTAGGCGGAGGAGGCGATGTCGAGCGCGAAGAGCCAGACCATGGCGTCGGGGTCGGTTCCGGCCGGGATGTTCCCCTCGGCCACGGCCGACTTGTCCCAAAGCGATGCGAAGAGAACTCCGTTGCCGGCGTAGGCGTCCGCGCCGATCTTCGCCCAGCGCTCGCGCAGCGGGTCCCTGGCGGCTCGCGCCCTCTTGATCTCCGGAAGGGCGCTCTCGTAGCGCCGCATGACCCACAGGAAGACGTCCGGGCTGACCGGCGTCGCGGGCGAGACCGCCGCCAGGTAGAGCGGGTAATAGGCCTTGTCGGCGGCGGGGGTGTTCGCGTCGATGAGGGCCAGGACCTCCCGGGCGGCCCTGTATTTCTCCCGGGCGGCGTCATAATCGGCCATCTGCGGGGCGAGCCCCCTCACCTCGGCCTCGTAGGCGGCGCGGGGCAGGTTGTATCGGTCCAGGCCGGCGACCGCCTCGAGGGCGGAGAGCATGTGCAGTTTCTCGCACGCGGCGGGGGCAGCGAACAGCAGGCCCCTCATGAGCAATTTCATGTGGTCCGGATTCGACAGGTCGGCGACGAGCCCGCGGCCTCCAGGGCTCTTCGGCAGCGGGCAGGCGGCCTTGTGGTCGAGGGCGAGGCTGACGCCGCCTTGGAGCGCGGAGCGCGCGCCGTCGGGGTTGTTGGCCCGGATAGCCTCGGCCAGGAGCAGGTCGAGCGCGTTGTTGTGGGCGGCCATCTGGTTCGCGGCGATGCCGCCCTGGATGGCCGCCTCGCCCGTGGGGGCGTTCCCCGAGATCGCCCCCATGCCCAGGATCCCGGTCTTGGGCCCCTCCGCCGAGGCGGGGGGCGGCAGCAGGAACGCGAGCGAGAGGAGGAGGGCTGCGGCTTTCGTTTTCATGGTCTCTCCCTTATCGCAGGTTTTCTTGGATGATCGCCTCGGCGGCGGGCTCGACTTCGAGGACGATCTGCTTGGGCGGCTCGAGCGCCGGGTCCCGCGGCGCCTCGGCGGGCGCCCCCGCCTCCGATCCGGCCGCCCCGAACGCCGCCGGGGCCTCCGCGGCGGGGCCGGCCTGGGCGGGGCCCGAAGCGGCGCCTTGCGCCGGCACGGGGGAGCCGCCGAAGGCGGCCGGGGCCTCCTTGTCCGAGCAGCCGGACAGGCTCATCGCGAGCAAGGCGAGAATGGGGATCGCGGATCTCATTGGGGGGTCTCCTCTGCGGTTTTCGAAACGAGATATTTATATAGCGCGTTAATGAATTTGGCAAGCCCTTTTGTCCGATTTCCATCCATGGAAATCGGGCGGGCTCTCCCGGGATCGGCGGGCATTGCGGCGCCTTTGGCAATGCGCTATATTTGTAGCGCGTCCATTTCCCGGGGAATCCCATGGCCTATCCGCAAACCCACGCGCGAACCGTCCCGGTCCGCCCGGGGCAATACCGCCTGACGATCGAAATTATCCCCGAAACCGCCTGGCGAAAGAATTTGCGGGCGATGATGAGCCAGACCCAGTGGGACAAGATCAAGGCCGACGTCGCCGCCGCCGCCGGCGGGCGGTGCGAAATCTGCGGGGGGCGCGGATCGCGGCATCCGGTCGAGTGCCATGAGAAGTGGTCTTACGACGACAAGCGCTGGGTCCAGCGGCTCGTCGGGCTGCTCGCGCTCTGCCCCTCCTGCCATCGCGTCAAGCATCTGGGCGTCTCGATGCGGCTGGGGACGCTCGGGCGCGACATCGAGCACCTCGCCCGCGTCAACGGGATCGGGATGGCGGAGGCGCAGGCGTATGTCCAATGGGCCTTCGATCGGCAGCGCTCTCGCATGCGCGTCGGCTGGAGCCAGGATGTCGAATGGCTCCGCGAGCGCTATCCGGAAAGCCTCCGGGAAGACCGGAGAAAGGGCGAGGCGGATCAGGACAGGAGGCTTTCGAGCCCCTCCTCGGAGCAGGAGAGCAGATAGGCCTTGATCGCGGCGGCCTCGTCGAGAGGGTCCAAGGCGGAGAGGATCTCCCAAAGCGAGGCGGAGAGCGCCCGCTTGGCTCCCGGCCAGTCCTCCCCGGAGCGCAATTCGGCGTCGGCGACGGATTTCGAGAGGGCGGCGAGCATCATCACGGCGCAGTCTTGGGCGAACTCGCCGGAGGCCTCCAGAGCGTCGCGGGCGAACCAGGCCAGCCACTCCGCGGAGGGGCCTTCCGGGCACCCTTTCCGGGCCCAGGCGAGCCCCAGCGCCGCGAAGGACGACGCGGCGGCGGCGATTTTGGCGGCCGCGCCCACCTCCGGCAGGGCCGCGCGCTCGAGCGCGAAATTGACCATCTCCAGCGCGCCGATGGCGTCGGCCCGGCCCAGCGCCATATGGTAGGCCTGGTCCGCCCGCTCGGCTTCGCGCTCGGGAAGCGACCCGGCGTAGGCGCCGCGGGCGATCGCGTAGGCCTTGAGCCGCAGCGCGGCGGCTTCGCAGTCGGGATAGGCGGGCTCGTCGGGCGAGAGCCAGCGGGCGATCTCGGCGGGCGCTCGCTCTCCGGAGGCGGCCATCTCATAGGAGGCTCGGGCGCGAGCCCCGATGCGGGCCTGCTCTTGGGGGCCGACCCAGTCTTTGGCGGGCTGTTCCTGGCTCATGGGGCCTCCTTCAAGGCTGCTTCGGGACGACGTAGGGGCTGGGGGCGGCGGGCGCCTGATACGACTGGATGTTCGCCTCGGAGCGCTCCTCCTCGCTGGGCCCGCCCTTGCCGCCGAGCGCGGCGCCGAGGACGAGCACGGCGGCGAGCCCGTATCCGACGACCTTGACCGCGCGGCCGATCCCCGTCGGGCCGAGGGCCCACGAGAGGACCTTGGTCCCCAGAAAAATCGCGAAGGCGGTGATGAGGGCGCTGAGCATGGTTTCTCCTGAATGGTTAAGCGCTATATCTATATCACATTAAGGGCGCGGGCGCCAGCCCGGGCGGGCGGGACCTGACGGGCGGATCATTCTTGGGCGAATCCGAGGGCCTCCCTGCGGGCGATGTCCTCGCGGCGGGCCTCGGCGAGAAGCCCCTCCCGCTCGAGGGCCGCCTCCTCCCACCGGGCGGCGAGCGCGCGGCCCGCCTCGGCGCGGCCCTGGAGATACGCCCGCTCGAAGGGCCGATGCCCCTCCGGGTCGAAGGCTCCGATGTCCGCCCCGCGCCCGAGCGCGGAGAGGGCCGAGGGCAGATCCCCCGCCGAGGCGGCGAGCATCAGGCTCCGGGTGGGCTCGTCCCGGGCGATCGGGGCGCCCTTGGGCGGGATCCCGCGGGGCTCCTCCGCCTCGAGCGCCCCCAGCATCAATTTCGCGGCGCCGCGCAGCGACCCCGCCAGCCCCGATCCGCCTTTTCTCTCGTCGGCCATTTCTCTCTCCTTCTCGTCTTCCTATCGATTTTCCGCCGCGCGCTCGGCGTCGCTCGCGCGGGATCTCGCCTCGCGGCGCTCCCGGGCCTCCCTCTCGGCCTCCGCCTGGAGGATCCTCTCCGCGGCGGCTCCTTGCCCCCGCGAGGCCAAAATGTCGATCGCGCTCTCGCCGTCCCGGTTGGGCGCCCTCGGATCCGCCCCGAGGCGAACGAGCGCCTCGGCCGAGTCGGCGTATCCCAACTGGGCGGCGCGGGCGGCCGGCGGGTCGTAGGAGGGCGGGGCGAGGGGGGCGGCGAAGTCGGCGCCGGCCTCGCGCAGCGCCTCGAGGGCCTTCGGGAATGGCAGCGCGGCCTCGATCTGGGCCGCGAGCGCGCTCGGGTTCGCCCCGCGCGTCGCCCGGATCATCTCCGCGGCGGCTTGAGACCGGGATTCCCGGTCCGGCCCCTCGGATTCGGCCGCTTCCCGCAGCAGAGCCCGCGCGGGGGATTCGCCGCCGCGGTCGGCGGCCTTGGGGTCGAGCCCCATCCCGAGCAGGAGAGCGGCGCTGGGGGCGTCCTTGGCGTCCCACAGCAGCGTCCTGCCGCGCTCGTCGGCCCGGGCGATCTCCTCGCGAGCCCATTCGCATCGCTTCGCCAAGAGCGCCAGCAGCGCGACCGCGCCGAGCGCGACCGGGATCGAGAGGTCGTTGTCGGGGACCTTGACGGCAAGATCGGCCCTCTTGGGCAGGTCGCGCGAGCGGGTGGGGCGCTTGGCCCAGAACCCCCGGGAGACAAGCCACACGGCGGTCTCCTCGTCGCCGGCGAGCAGGGCGGAGAGCGCCAGGCCCGGCGCGAGGGCCTCGAGCGCCGCCATCCCCCCCGCCTTCTCGGCGAGAAAGGAGAGCGCCGCCAAGTCCCCGGCCGCGAGGGCGGCCTCGGCGATCGCCGCGATGGAGGCCTCGGAAGGCGCTTGGGCCTCCCAGGCCCGCTCGAGTTCGCCCAGCCCGCCGGCGGCGTAAGCCTCTGCGCAATCCGCGGGGCCGGATGCGGCGGGTGCGTCGTGGTTTTCTCTGCGCATGCTCGGCTCCTTCCGGGATCAGGGGTTCGCGCTCTGGGCCTCTTTTCTGGCTTTCCTCTCCGCCCACCAGGCCTTGGCCTTCGCGGCGGCGCCCTGGGCTTTCTCCGAGAGGGTCGGCCCTTGCCCCGCCGGGGGCGGGAGGCCGCCGGCGGCGGCCCCGGCGGCCTTGGGGCCGGAGGCGGGGGGCGGCGCCGCGGCGCTCGAGGCGGAGGAGCCGGCTTTCTCGGCCTCCTTCTTGGCTTTGCGGGCGGCCCAGAGCGCGCGGGCCTTCTCCGCGGCCAAACGGGCTTTCTCCGAGAGGGTCGCCGCGGCCGGGGCGGGCGGCGGCGAGGCCGCGGCGCCGGCGGCCTGGGCCGCCAGAGCGGCGGGGGCGCTGAGCGCGGCGAGGGCGATGAAGGCCCAGGCGGCGAGGAGTCGGGGAGCGGAGCGGATTTTCACGGGGATCCTTTCTTGTTTTTGTTGTCGCCGGCCAAGCGTCACCCCCCGAAGAGGGATCCGAAATAGAACTTCAGGTATCCGATGAAACTCGCCCCGACCGCCTGCCCGATGATCCAGTCCACGGCGAAGACCGACCCGGCGAGCAAGGCGAGCGCCGCGGCGTTGTCGAGCGCGCTGCCCCGGCGCGTGGCCAGGCGCTTGAGGATCCCGAAGAGCACGAGCGCGATCTGGAACGGCAGGATCGCCAGATAGATCGCGACGGCCGGGATGAACCAGAACTCCCGAATGAACGGGATGGCCTTGGGGAACTGCATGCAAAGCCTATCGTTGGGCTCGTAGGCGATGAAGACGATGCGGCCGAAGTTGAGCCGCTCGTCGCTCTCGATCTCCATCCAGTGCTGATACTCCATCCTCGTCTCCTTATTTTCTCAAGTAGGGGTTGCTTCCTTCGGTCCGGACCTCGCCGTAATAGCCGCGCTCCTGGAGCCTCGACTCGTCGACGCGCACCGACGGGTCGGCCTCGGGCAGATCCAGCGGGCTCGCGTCGCGCATCCCGCCGAGCGTCCGCTCCAGTTCGGCGAGATTGTCGACGGCCGGGGCCTTGCGGATCTCGATGCGCTGGGCCTGGACCCCCTTGGGCGGCGCGAGGAACGCCTCGCGAAGCGCGGGCATGGCGGGGGCGGCGACCGACAGCAAGGCGGCCTCGGCGTCGAGCGCCATGACCCAGGCCGATCCCCAGAGGGTTTCCTGGGCCTTTCCCCGAAGGTCGGCCATGCCGCCGCGCTCGAAGGCCGGCGGGGCGGCGGCGATGAGGGCGAAGGCGGCGGCGAGCGAGAGGGCGGAGGCGGCCAAGGAGAACCCGCGGCCCGCGCCGAAGGGGCGGGCGAGGAGGATCAGGATCCCGGCGGCGAGCAGGCTCGCGTTGAGCGCGAGGCTCAAGAGCGAAAGCGACATGCTCATCGGCGGCACGAAGGCGGAGGAGACGATCCGGAAGGAGTCCGGCAGGCTCGAGACGTCCGATCCGGCCGAGCGGGCGGCGTCCTCCGCCTCGCCGATCCGGGCGAGCATGAACGCCTCGAACTCCTCGCGCTCGGCGAACGGCGGGATGTCCCGCATGCGCAGGCCCGGATATCCCGACGAGGGCTGGGGCGGAATCGCGTAAGCCTCGCGGAAAGCCGCCAGCGCCGGGGAGCCCTGGCTCGCGCGGGCGAGGAACTCCTCCTTGGGCAACCCCGGGGGCATGCCCGCGTATCGGACGAAGATCTTCTCGGCGGCCGAGCGCAAGGCGCCGCTCTGGTCGGCGACCTTCTTGCTCTCGAGGGCGTAGATTCCCCAATAGGGCTCGACCTTGGCGTCGGCGGCGGATTTGGCGGACCAAAGGCTCTCGAGGGCGTTGGCCATGCTCGCCGTCCGCTCCTCCCCGCCATAGACCCACTCCGAGACGACGCCGGGGATGTCGGCGGAGCCGAAGGCGGCCAAGGGCATGTTGGCCAGGGCGAGTTTGTCCGCCGGGGTCTTGGCCTCCCCGGAGGGCAGGAAGATCCTGTCCTCGATATGCCCGTTGACCACGAGATTGCGATAGGCCCCCAAGTAATATCCCTGGCGCTGCGTCTCGGGGGGCAGCGATCGGATCGCGGCGTCGAATCCCCACGAGATCCCCTGATAGGCGATCGGGGACAGGGCCAGGAAGGCGGCCAGCCCCCACCAGCGCGGGATCTGCCGGGAGACGAACAGCGCCAGGCCGATGGCGGCGAGCCACTTGCCGAAAGACTCCAGCCGCTCGAACTCCTCGACGCTGGTGTCGGCGGCGGAGACGAACTCCACCAAAGAGAGGTTGTAGGCGATCTCGGCGAGGCAGTAGAGCGCCGTGAGCGCCAGCAGGCCCAGCGCGATCCAGATCGGCTGCCGCTTTTGGGCCCGCTCGGCGGCCCCGGCCCGAGGCCGTCCCCAAGAGAGCGCCCTCCCGAGCCCGAAGCGCGGCCCGGCGCGCTCGGCGCGCTCGGCGCGGCGATCGGGAGCGCTCGAGGCGAACATCGGTGCGGCGGGGCCCTGCGGCGGGAGGGCCGGCCGGGCCGGCGAAGCCTCCCGCGGAGGCGGCGGGGGATCCTCGGGGCGGGGGTCGGGCGCCGCCGGGCGCTCCTCGCGCGAGGGCTCCGCGGGCGTCTCTTCCTCCAGGCCTTCTCCGAACCGAAAGCGCGCCATGGCTCCCCCTTATTCGGATCCGGGCCCGCGGGCCGGGGAGGCCGCGCCGGAGCGCAGGCCCAAGGCCCACCCGTAAGCCGCGCGGGCGCCTTTGAGGCCTCCGAAGACCAGCAGCAGCGGCAGGGCCAGCGTCACGGCGACGAGCGCGAGGCCGGTGACGACATAGAAGACGATCTCCATGGCCTGCCAGAAAGCGCGGCCGAGAAAATACATGGCCACCCCCGCCAGAATCGCCCAACCCGCCAAGTCTCCCATTTCCATTCGCCGGCCCTCGTTTGAATGACGCTATAAATATATCGTTTTTCGCGCGGGGCCGCAAGGCCCGGGGCGAATCTCCCGCCGAGCGGGGGGAGAGGTCACTCCTCGCTCTCGGGCCCCAGGTCGAGCGGATCGACCGGGAGGCCGTCGCGCTTGCGCAGCAGGTCTTTCTGGAGCCGCCGCTGCACCCGCAGGAGCCTCGCGGCCAGGGGCGCGTCGGGATAGGCGTTGGAGAGGTCCGTCACGCCCATTCGGCGGGCCACGATGGCGAAGTCGAGCCGGGAGGACATCTCGTGGGGGACCGAGTAGACCGCGGCGCAGAGGCTTTTTGCCGTCGTGGCCTTGAGCCAGAGATGCAGCGGCTCGAAGGTCCGCTGGGCGGACGGGTCGTCCGCGAGCAGGGCGGAGATCGCGCGAAACAGCGGCGGGGTCTCCCAGACGAACGCGTCTTTCCCGTCGAGGGCGGCGCGGAACGCCCCGAGGCTCGCGGCGAGGCCCGGCCCCGGGCGCATCTCGATGGCGCGCGTCCGCAGGGGGGCCCCCTCTTTGGCCTCCCAAGCCAATTGCGCCGACAGCCCGCCGCCCTCGATCGGGCTCCAGGCGAGGAAAATCCGCTCGGGGGCGACGTCGCCGCGCGCCTGCTCGAGCGCCCGCTCTTTCTGGGCGGGGAGAGGGTCGGGCAGCGGCGCCGGCGCCGATTCGCCCGGCGGCGCGGCGAGCGCGGGGGCGGCCGGAAAGAGCCGATGGGAATAGTCCGTCTCATCGGCCGTGGTCTGGGAGGCGTCCAGGTGCTGGCTGACCATCCGCGCGGAATCCTTGATGGAGTTGGCCATGTGGGCCGGCGGAAGGCTCTGGTTGGGGCGCTCCTGGTAGTTGGCCTCGATGCGCTCCCATCCGCGGCGGATCACGGGGGTCTTCTCCATCGCCCGGATCAGTTTCCGGTCGGGGCGGGGAACCCGGCGCGGGGCGCGGGGCTCGTCGGGATCCTCCTCGTCGCCCTCCTCGGGGAGATCCTCCTCCGGGGCGAGCCATTCGCCCTCGAGCGGGGCGGGGGCGGGGCTTTTCGCCTTCTCTTCCTGGTCGTCGGTCATGGGGTCCCCTTTCTCTCGTTAGGCTTCGACTTTCACGTCATACAGCGAGATGATGTCCTGGCGGGCTTTGCCGGAGCGCTGGATGAACGCGTAAGCGTGGTTTTGGCCGAAGGAGAGGAAGTCGTCCTCGCGGAACACCTCCATCTCCTGGTTGCCCTCCGAAATCTCGCGCCGGCGCAGATCCTCCCGGCGCCACTCGGCGGCCTGGCGGGCGGCGATGATCTGGTCGACGTTGGTCTGCACCCCCGTCCTCCACGATCCCCAGCGGCGCAGCGGCGGGACGAAGCGCGTGTCGGCGGCGACGCTGCCTTTGACGGCCGCGTTCGCGCTGACCGGCTCGTCGGGAGAGAAGGCCGAGGCGACCGAGATCTTGAGCGACTCGCCCGTGGCCAAGGCGTCGCCGGCGATTTGCACCTGGCCGCTCTCGCCGGCGTCGGACATGAAGGGGTCGGGCGTGTTGGTCTCCATGAGCATCGCGTCGTAGGACTCGAAACTCTCCGCGTCGTAGGTGTAGCTGCGCAGGGCCTTGCCGGAGAGTTTCTTGATGAATTCGAAGGTCGCCGGATCCTCCACCGGCAGGAAGATCTTCGAGCGCATCTGCTGGCTGAAGTTGTCGGCGGCGGCGTCGCCGACGGCCTGCTTGAGGGTCGAGTAGGACTGGGTCGCGATGATGCCGCCCACGCCGGCCGAGCGCGAGATGTTCCAGAAGGAACTGTCCGACTGCGATCCTTCCTTGGCGTCGACGGTGATGAGCGTCTGATATTCGTCGGCGATGAAGAACATCTTCTCGCGCTCGAGCATCTCCTTGACGAGCAGATACCGATAGGCGATCTCGAGAGCCCGCGCGTCGCCCTCGAAGGCGGCCATCCGGCCCGGCGACCCGACGAGGTCGTCGAGCAGGGCGGCGCGGGAGGCCAGATGGGGGAAGCGCTCCCGGAAGCGGGCCTCGAGGTCGGCGGGCGCGTTGAGCAGGGCCGCCTCCTCGGGCTTGTATTCCGCCTTCGCGGCCGCGAGGGCCATGGCGCGCTTCTCGAGTTCCTCCATGATCCCGTCGGCCTCGACCGGGTCGTGGATCCCCAGGCTGGCCATCTTCTCCTCGGCCATCCGCGCGGCCACCCGAAGGGCCTCGCGCCACTCCCTCAGCAAGGCCGCCTCGGCGGCGGACATCATCGGCTCGCGCTCCTCGATCTCGCGGAACTCCAGGCCCAGGACCGACTTCTCCGGATAGGCGTCGAAAAATTCCATCTCCAGGCGCGAGAGGGCGGCGGCCTGCCGCTGCTGGCGCTTGATCGCCTCGGTCATGAACAGGGTCTTGAGGAAGACGTTGATGATCCGCCCGGCCACGCCGTAGTCGAGCGTGGAGATGTTGGTCGTGACGATCCGCCCCCAGAATTCATTGACGCTCACGAGGTTCTCGCCGCCGCCGGAGGCGAAGGATCCGCGCAGCACCGGGTTGGAGGCGAAGGTGCCCATGACTTGCGTGATGTTGGCCATGATGCCGTCGCGGGTGTTGGAGACCATCGGCAGCCAGTTGCGGGCGAGATAGGTCAGCGCCTCCGTGAGTTCGGTCGTGTAGATGTCCTCGATGAGCGGGTAGGTGTCCGGGTTCTCGGAGGCGCGGAGGATCGCGTCCATGCAAACCTTGTTGAGCGGGCCGTTGTCGAGGGCGAGTTGGTAGATGAACACGAGCGAATAGGGGCGCTCCTTGTGCATCTCGCGCCAGGAGGCCCCCTCGGGGAGGCGGTCGAAGGCGCGCGCGACGACGGCGCAGTTTCGCACCACCTCCGCGGCCATATCCGGCCAGAACGAGTCCCCGCCGCGATCGCCGCCGCCGGACTGCTTCGCGACGGACTTGATGATGTCGGAGACGAGTTGCGGCTCGACGTCGTCGAGCAGGTCCACCGAACTCTCGCCCTCGTGCGGGCCGACGATGAGCAGATCCTTGTCTTGCCCGCTGGTCTTGGCGATCTTCTTGAGGTCGTAATAGAACGTCGCCTTGCCGTCGGTCATGTAGACGGAGATGTCGAGCGGATATTCGACGGGCTCGAACCGCGCGAGGTTGGGGCGGAGGCCGTAGGGCCACGGAAACTCCTTGGCCACCGGGCTCGAGGCCAGCGCGAGGGCCTCGGGGAGGGCGGCGCGGGGCGCCTTCTCGAGCATGCGCAGCGCCTTGGCCTTCTCGGAGGCGCGGATCTTGAGGATCTGCTTGACCATGGGGGTGATCAGGCTTCGGGTCTTGCCCTGGCCGGTTCCGCCGATGATGAGCATGCTCTGGTGGAGGTCGTGGAGCGTCATCATCATGTCCTGCCCGGCGTAGGGGGCGTCGAGGCGGCCGCGGAAGCGGTAGGACCCCGTCGCCTTGCCGACCTTGATGAGCGGCCAGCGCGCGTCGAACCCCGTCGCCCGCTTGATCTGCTCGCAATAGGAGTTGTATTCGTTGCGGCGCTGCTCGGCGCGGGCTTTCCACCGGACGATCTGCTCCTTGGTCCCGTCATGGATGCCCACTCCGACCTTGGCCAAGGCGCCGCGGACGGTCGCGCGGTAGGCGGACACCCCCAGCAGCAGCGAGAAGGCCAGCGGGAAGAGCAGGCGCAGCGGATCGGCGAAACTCCACAGCAGGCCGGAGGCGAGGCCGGAGGCGGAGAATCCGCCGGAGAGGCCCGAGCGCATCTCCTCGACCGCCGCGTCGCGCTCCTCGCGATCCCAGTGGTCCTCGCCCAGCGCCATGGAGATCCTCGCCGGGTCGGCGAGCATCTGGGCGGCCTTCCCCTCGACCGCCGCGACGGCGGGCTTGGCGAAATAGACGGCCGGATGCCAGGCCGCGAAGAGGAGCGTGAAGGCGAGCAGAGCCGTCGTCAGGCCCTCGCGGAAGGCGTAGCCCTGGTGGCCGTCGTTGACGAAGGACTCGGCCGCGACCGACATGGGCTCGCCGGTGATCAGCCGGCCGTCGGCGACGAGGGAGCGGCGCAGGTCCTTGGGGATGTCGCGGATCCACAGCGAGGGGAAGTCCTCGCGGCGGTAATTGCGCTTGGCCATCTCCAGCCGGTCCGCCCAGCGTCCCCGGACCATCGGATCGGGGTGGGAGGCGAACTTCCGGTCGAGGAGCGCCTTGACCCGCTCGTCCGTCCAGGCATTGATGAAGGCCTTCAGGGGCGCCCCCGTGACGGGGTTGCCCAGGAGGATCTGCCGCCAAAGCCCCAGCAGGCCCGCGACGAGGGAGACGAGGGCCTTGCGGACCCCGGTGAAGAGCCGGCCCGTCTGCCCCTCGGACTCCTTGGCGGAGAGCAGCAGGCTCACGAGCGCGAATCCGACCCAAACGATCGGCGACATCAGAAACGAGACCAATCCGTCAAACATGTCCTCTCCTCCTCACTTGTTCTTGTTCCACCAGGCCTTGGCTTTTCCGACCACGCCCTTCTCGGCGTAGTCGGAGGCCTTGAGGGCCTCGGGGAAATCCTTGGACACTTGCCCCGGGATCATGGTGACGTCGACGGTCTTCTTGCCGCGGACCTCATGGAGCCCGCCGGCGCCGGTGGCGTCGAAATTGTAGTAAGCCCAGCCGAAGCCCTCCTTGCGCAGGACGCCGGATACGGGATAGATGAGTTCCTGCCCGCCGGATTGGGCTTTCACGAAGGTGGCGATCCAAATGTGCTCGCCGTCCTCGGAGAACTTGCAGCGCGGCTGGTCGGGCAGCCCGCTGGCGGGGTTGAGCCACGTCTCGGCGAGGGACTTCATGGGGGCGCAGGGGACCTGGCCTGGCTTGGCCTGGCTCTGGGGCGCGAGCAGCGCGGGATTCGATTCGAGTTGGCCGGCGAAGGCGTCGTAGTTCGCGGCCGGGGTGGCGGCGGCGGCGATCTCGGCCGTGACGGAGCGCAGGGCCATCCCCTGGCGCCAAGAGGCCATGCCGGCGGCGTCGATCTCATAGCCGACCGGGGGCTTGGGCGCCGAGGGGGCCCCGCCGTGGCGGAGCGCGTCGAAGACGAGCAGGCCCGCCGAAAGCGCGGCGAGGGCGGCGGCCGCGCCCTTGAGGGCGTTGGCGCGGCGAACCACGACCGCTCCGTCGGAGACCAGCCGGGTCCAGAGCATCCCCGAGTGGCGCTCCCGGATCCGCTCGTCCTGCTCTTTGGCGTCTGGCCGGGCGGCCGGCTTCGATTTCCCCATTCCCATCTCCCGCGTCTCTTTCAATGCGATATCTTTATATCATTTTAAGGGCAAAAGAAATCCCGCCCGTCGGCGGGATCCTTTCTCTACTTGGACAATCCGCGCTCGAGCGCCGCTTCCTTGGAGCGCGCCTGGCTTCGGGCGAGTTCGTCGTGGAGCGCCCGAACTTCCGCGGCGTGCGCGGCGCGGGCCTCCGGCGGGAGGGAGCGCCTCGTCCGCTCGGGGTCCCGGTTGCGATCGAGGACGGTCCCGATCATCTTGGCGTAGCGCTCCATGAGCGCCGCGCGGGGCTGCTGGCTGTCCATTCTCATCTCCCTCTGGATTGGTCTTTGGTCTCTTCGGCGGATTGCCCCTGGCCGTTGAGCAGGGCCCGCAGCGAGCGCGCGTGCTCGGCCCGGGCCTCGGGCCCGAGCGAATGCGTGTTTTTCCTCTCCGGATCGCCTTGGCGGGCCTGCCCGAACCCCAGGCGCTCGCGGGAGGCCTCCTGGCGCGATTCGGCCGGCGCGGGGCCGCGCTCGCGGGCCGGAAGTTCGCGGACCGCCTCGGCGACGGCCTTGCGGATCTCCATGTGCTCCCGGCTCATCCCCAGCCCCAGATCGGCGGATTGGGCCGCGTCGGCCCGGAGGCCGGCGGCGGCGGCGATGGAGGGGTCCCGGGCGGCCTGGCGCAGGACGGCGGATTGCAGGGCCCTGGGCATCTCGGGGGCCTCGGGGCGAAGCCCGCGCTCGTGATCGAAGGACTGCTGGCGGAACTCGAAGAGATCCCGCTCGAGTTCTTGCCGGCGCAGCGCGGAGGCCTTGGGGATCCCGATGAGGCCGGAGAGGTCCCTCTCGTGGGAGGAGGCCATCCGCTCCCTGGCTTCGCGGCTGACGCCCTCGGCGGTCTTGGTGACGCCGGCCTGCTGATTGAAGTCGCCGGCGCTGTCGCGCAGGAGGCCGCGGTTGGCCAAGTCGTTTCGGGCCTGGGCGGCGGAGACCTCGGCGCCGCGGTAGGAGACCTTGGCGTCGCTGAAGTGGTCCTTGAGGCCCGCGTCCCTGCGGACGTCCTCGAGGACGCGATCGAGCAGGCTGCCGCGGGCCCCGGAGGGGGCGGCGGCGAGCGAGGCGATGGCGGAGCGGGCCTTGTCGGCGGAGGCGGAGGCCCCCGGCGCCGGGCGCGCGGGGGCGAAGGCGGACTCCTCGGGGCCGAGGCCCCGGCGGGCGGCGAGTTTGGCGGAGAAGGATCTCTCCTCGTCGGCGGCGGATTCGGCCTGCCGCGGGCGGGCGGCGAGGGCCTTGGAGCGCATGGCCTTGGCCCGCTCGGAGAGCGCGCCGGAGACCTCGCGCATGCTCTCGAGGGAGTTCATCCCGTAGCGGCGGGAAGCGGTCATGTGGTCGGCCATGAAGTCGCGCGAGACCGCCTGGCAAATCTTCGAGCGGGAGTCGGGGTCTCGCGCCGCGCCTTCGGGGAGCCCCTGCGAGCGCAGGGCCTCGGGCAGTCCCCCGGAGCGCTCGAGCAGCCGGATGATCCGGCCTTCCGCCTCTTCCAGCCTCTGGCTTTTCTCTGGCTCCATGCTCTCCGCTCCTTTGGGTCCGATGTTGTCTAATGCGCTATTATTCTAGCGCGTTCTCCCGGGGAAATCAACGCCGGGATTCCGCCGCCAAGGCCGGGCAAAACGCGGACGAGGGGGCGGCGTCGAGCGAGACCCCTTGCGGAAGAAGGCCGGAGGCCTTCCGGGCCTGCGCGAGGTCGCGCGCCAGCCGGGCGTCGCCGAGCCGGCCGTAGGCGACCAGCGCGACGCCCAGGCGGCGGGCCTCGCCGAGGATCGACGGGTCGGCGCGGAGATCCTCGGCGTCGACCATGGCCCAGGGGCGCTCCGAGATCCGCGCGGCCTGCTCGAGAGCGCCCCGGGAAAAGGCCGCCCCGCCGGCGGAGGCCGCGTAGGCCGCGCCGGCGGGGACCCCGCCCTTGGCGGCCGCCAAGGCGGCCAGGGCGGCCGCGCGGGGGCTCTCGGCCTCGAGGGTCTTTCGGGCGGGGGCGAACCCCAGGCCGACGCCGGAGCGGCCGCCGGCCGGGATCCCGGCGGCGGCGCAGCGGGCCAATTCGGGCTTGAGCGAGTAGATCAGGAGGGATCCCGGCGGCAGGGCCCAGTGCAGATAGCCCGCGACGGTCTTGGCCTGCTCGCAGGTCGCGGCCTTGATCTCGACGAGGGCCTTCCCGCCGGAGGCGAGGGAGCGGGCCGCGGCCGGGAGCGCCTCGTCGAGGAGGGCCGCCGGCTCTGAGGTCCTCTCCCCCTTCCGCCCCGCGAGGGTCGCCGCGCGCCACTCGGAGGGCGCGATGTCCCGGATGAATTTGCGAGGAGCCCCCTTGACCGCCCGGCCGGGGAAGGCGTCGTGCGTGAGCGCGAAGGAGCCGTCGGAGAGGGCCGCGATGTCGAACTCCGGCCCGTCGAACCCGTCGGCTTTCCCCATGGCGATGCCGGGGGCGGAATTCTCCGGCTTGGCGGGGTGCCCGCGGTGGGCGTAGGTCTCGACGCCCAGGCAGGCGGCCGCCGCGGGGAAGGAAAGCGCCGCCAAGGCGAATGCCAGCGAGGCGGGGGCGAGGAAGGGGAGCGCGCGCGTCATTTCGTTGTCGTCAGGTTCTCTTGGCGCTATTTATATAGCGCCATCCTCTTCCAGTCAATGCGCGCTCGTCGGGATCGGCTTTTCGGGGCGGGATTTCCAGGGGTGGAAACGCCTGGCGGGCCGGGCGGGAGGCACTTTACCCGATCGGGAATCCCCGCGCCACGGAGCGGGGGTCTCGCGCATAAATCGGAACGCCTCGGGCCTCAGGCGCCCTCCGAGGGGCTGAATTGGCCGCGCGAATCCCTGCGGGCCTTGGCGGATCGGAGGGCCTCGAGCGCGCGCTCCCGCAGGGCCGCGGCGGCGGCGGGCGGGTCGATCCCGTCCTCTCTGGCCTCCTCGAGGACCCGCTCGTCGGGGGAGGCGAGGATCTCCATGGCGGCCCAGCGCTCGAGGCGGCGCAGGATTTCGGCCGCGTCCTCGACGGGCGCCTTGTCTCGGATTTTTCGCATGCTTCTCTCCTTTTCGGAATGGCTCACTATCTGAAGGCGGGAAACTCCGCGGCCCCGGACAGGGATTCGCAAAGCGGGCCGGGGGCGCGGGCTTGGGGCGCCCTATCGCGCGCGCGCGACAATGCGGTTGGCGGCGCGCAGTATCTCCTCGCCGCGAGCGCGGCCGCACATGACCAGGATTCCGCCGGCGGACTTCTTGAGGCAAGAGCGCAGCGCCTCGGCGGAGGGGATTTTGGAGAGGCGGTCCAGAAAGGCCGCCTTGACCGGGCCTTCGGGGGCGCCCTCGAATATGAGCCGATCCAGGGCCCGGATGGCCTCCTCGAGCGCCAGCGGCCCCTCCTGCCCGGCCGCGGCGGCGGGCGCGGAGGGGCCGCCTCGGGGGGGCTGTCGGGCGACGAGCCCCTCGCGGCGGGCGATGTCGCGGCATAGGCGGCGGATCTCCGGGTCCTCGCTCGAGCAAAGGGGGAGAATCGCCGCCCCCAAGGATTCGAGGCTCGCCGTGACCGCGGCGATGTTGAACTCCGGCCCTCCCTTCGGAAGGGTCCTCTTGAGCCTCCCGATCTCCATCAGCGTTTGCGCTTCCATCGTATTCTCCTTGGCTAGGATTGGCCGGTCTCAGACGAACAGGCAAACGTCGGCGGTCCTCGCGACCGGAAGGAAGGCGGCGGCCCCCACATACTCGACCTCGTCGATGAACTCCTCCTTGTGGAACCCGAACAGTTCGGCCGTCATCATGCAGGCGGAGAACTTGACCTCGGCCTCGACGCAGTGGGAGCGCAGTTCCTCGAGGGAGGCGATCCCCGTGTTCCGCATCGTCTTGCGCATCATCCCGGAGGCGGCGGCCTCGAAGAAGGGGACGTTGGCCATGATCGCGTTGGGGATATTCCACTCCATGGTGCGAAACCACTCCGGGCCGAACGGCAATTGCATCGGCATGGCCGGGTTGCCCAAGGGGCTCACGCGAAGGCCCGAGAGATCCTTCCGGAGCAACTGGAGGCCATAGAAGGTGAAGAAGACGGAGACCTCCCATCCGAGGGCGGCCGCGGTGGAGGCGAGGATGAAGGGCGGGTATCCCCAATCGAGGGTGCCCCGGGAGGCGATGATGGACATCGACGGGGTCTCCGCGCCCTTGGCGGATCGGATTTGGGCGATCGCGCTCTCGACGCGGCTGGCCGTCTCCTCTTGGATCTGCTTGCGAAGCGCGAGCATCCCGGCGGCGGTTCGCGTTCTCACCTCGTCGAGTGCGGCGGCCATTTCGCGGCGGGTGACGTAATCGGGGTTGAGGCTAAGCGGATCTGCCATGTCGATCTCCTGTGGGCGTCGTTGTTGTCATTGTTGGCCGATCGCGGGAGACCGCTCGGCGCTATACATATATTTGATTTGAGGAGAAAGGCAAGCGCGGCGTCGGCGGCCTGACGAACGGGCTCGCGAAGAGCGCCGGCGCGCGAGATACATGGCGGATCGGCACGAGGAGATCGAGGAGAGAAGCATGCCCCAAGAAAAGCCCGATTGGCGCAAGGCGGCGCTGGAGATCCATGTCTACGGGGACGCGGCCCTCGATCTGGATTTCGCCGAGACTCTGCTGGTCCGATACGACGCGAAGGAACTCGAGCGGATCCTGTCCGGGTGGGAGAACTGGGTGGCCAACGAGCCCTTGGGGCCCGCGATCCAAAGCGGGGAGGCCAAGATGGAGAGCCTCGAATGGGCGTGGGGCGAAGACGGGAAGCGGGCGAAATGGTCCGAACTCGGCAAGGAGACCCCCGCGGTGCTCATTCATTTGCGGCGCGACGGGACATTCATGCTCGCGGCCGACGTCCTCTCCGAATCCGGGACGGGGCAATTCTTCACCGACGACCTGACGGCGGAGGCCCTCTTGGGGCAGTCTTCGAAATGCCCGGCGCCGCGGCGCTCCGGCGAGATGGGGCGGTGAGGGCGCTCGGGGGGAATTCCCCTTGGGGCGGCCTGTGGGCCCCCTAGAGCGAGCGCGGCGGATTTCCCCTGGAGGCCGCCGGGGGCAGGGACGAGAGGGCGAGGCCCTCGATATGGGCCAAAATCCCGCGGGCGGCCAAGGCTCTGCGCTCCTGGGCGCTGGGCGGCCCCCCCGGCGCGGCGGCCATGTCCAAGGCGGTTTTCCCTCGCGCGTCCGCGGCGAGCGGGTCGGCGCCGGCGGCCATGAGCGCGAGGCAGCACTCCGGATTCCCCCGGTAGGCCGCGTAGTGGAGCGGCGTCGCCCCGTCGGGGTCGGGCTGGCCGGCGTCGGCCCCCAGAGCGAGCAGCGCCGCGAGAGAGCCCTCCGCTCCGCTCGCGGCGGCGCGATGCAGCGGGGCGAGCCCCTGCCCGTCGAGGGCGGAGAGGCCCCCCCCGCCCCGGGCGATCTCCCCGCAAGCCTCCGCCGCGCCGCATTCGGCGGCGTAATGGAGCGGGGTTTTCCCGTTGGCCATCCTGGCGCCGGGGTCGGCGCCGAACTCGAGCAGCAGGGCGCAGAGGCCGGATCCGCCCTGAAAGGCCGCCTCGTGCAGCGGCGTGGGGGCTCCGCCCAGCAGAGGCCCCAGCGAGGCGCCCTTCTCCAAGAGGGCCCGGGCGGCGGAGAGGTCGCAGTCCCGGATCGCCTCCAGCAGCGGGCCGCGCAGAGGGTCTCCGGGCGGCCCGCCCTCTCGGGGCGAGCCGATGGGATTCTGGCCGATGCTTTCCGCCATGCGCGTCTCCTTGTCTCGATTGGCGCGGGATCGCCCCGCGCTATCATTCTATCGCTTCGCGAAAGAAACGCCAAAGCCTGCGGACGAGCGCCGGAGCAGCAGGGAGCAGATCGCCATATGCCCTTGGCCCGCCGCGTAAAGAAGAGGCGAGCGGCCGTCCCGGTCCGGGGCCCCCGGGTCGGCGCCGAATCGCAGGAGCATCCGGCAGATCTCCTCCTGGCCGAAATGGGCGGCCAGGTGCAAAGGGGCCTGCCCGCAGCCGTCCCTTGTCTCCGGGCTCGCTCCGCTGGCCAGGAGGGCCTCGCACGCCGCGGCGTCGCCCGCGCGGATCGCGATCAGCAGCCGTTCTCCCGGGGACCCTCCCATCCTCGCCTCCGCGCTGTCTCAACGCAATATATCTAGCGCCTTCGGCTTCGCGCCGCAATCCGGATGGCCCGCCTTCCGGCGGATGGGGCGGGCGCTTTTTTTTGCTCTGGCTGGATGGGCGGGCTGGCTTTTTTTCTCTTGCGTGATATATGTATAGCGCTGCGCGCCATAAGGAAGCGCGAGACCAACGAAAAGGAGATCCCCATGAGCGAAGTCGCCGAGATCGAAGAGGCCCCAAAAACCGCCGGCATGTCGCCGAGAGGCCCCGGCGGGCCCTACGGGCAACTCGACACCCGCTTCGACGAGAAGACTTCCTGCGCCTGGGGGCGCATGCGCGCGGCGCCGCGGGCGTGCTTCAACCCCGGGCTGCTCCGGGACCTTCTGGCCTGGTGCGACGCGGTCGCCGAGCAGATCGACGACCCCGCGCGGCCCGACGTCCTCTACATGGTCACGGCCTCGGCCACCCCGGGGGTCTTCAACTACGGAGGGGACCTGAGCCGCTTCGCCGAACTGATCCGGGCGAGGGACGCCGAGGGCCTGACCCGATACGCCCTCGCCTGCGTCGACGCCGTCCACCGCAACGCGATCCACCTCGGCAAGCCCGGCCTGAAGACCGTCGCCCTCGTCCAGGGCGACGCCTTGGGGGGCGGATTCGAGGCGGCCCTCTCGGCCAACGTCCTGATCGCCGAGCGCGGCAGCAAAATGGGCCTTCCCGAGATCCTCTTCAATCTCTTCCCCGGGATGGGGGCCATGAGTTTCCTGGGGCGCAAGGTCGGATTCCACAAGGCCGAGGAGATTATCCTGGGCGGGAAGGTCTACCTGGCCGAGGATCTGCGCGAGATGGGCGTCGTCGATGTCCTCGCCGAGCCGGGGACGGGCGAGCGGGCGGTCGAGGAATACATCCGCCGCGACATGAGGTCCCGCAACGGCGCCCTGGCCCTGCGACAGGTCCGCGAGGAGATTCAGCCGATCTCCCTGCGGGAACTCCAGAGGGTCGCGGAGATTTGGGTCGAGGCGGCTTTGCGGCTGGGCCCGGGAGACCTTCGCATGATGGAGCGGCTCGTCGCCCGGCAAAACGGAAAGCCCAAGCCGGAAAAACCCTGACTCTCCGGGCCCTTCGGGGCCCGTCTTTTTGACCCGGACTCAGGCGGGACAAGGATTTCCGGCCGACGAGCGGGCTTGCCTACTGCCTGCCGTTTGATACGATAAATCCAAGCCGAACGAGAGCGGCGAAGGCCAGAAAAACAACAACAACCAAGGAGACGCCATGAAAGACACCATCGAAATCACCGGACACACCCTCTCCGACCTCCAAATCGCCCTGGAGGCCGCCGGAAACAGCATCGCGCGGGGAAATTGGATGGGATTCGACCGAAACGATACCGGGTCCTACCATTTCGACGTCGACGGGGAGGCGGCCGAATCCTACGCCGTCGCCAAGGGCGGAGATCTCAAGAGCCTTGGGGAGGAGCGCTTCAATGACTACTACGAGGCCCTGGAGATGAGCGGGAGCGGCGACGAGGTCGTCGGGATCGGCGACGAGGGGCGCGCCTTCCGCCTCGAGGATTGAGCCCAAGCCCCGCGGGCCGGAAGGCCCGCTTTCGCGAAGGCCGACAAAAAAGACGACCAGGAGAGATCCATGAGGGAGAAAGCGATGAGATCCGAGATCAGGAGCGCCCGGCCGGGCGCCGCCATGCCGCGGGGGCCTCGGCCCGAGGCGGAGGCGGTTTTCTACGAGGTTTTCAGCCCGGTCTACGGATACGGGAGGAAGCCGACCATCCGGGAGGCGTGGAGGGCCGCGATCGAAGCGGACGGGGAGGACGCCCTCTCGTGGGGGGAACTCTTCCGCGTGTTCGGCGGCGACGACCCCCGAACCGGAAAATTCGTCGAGTCGCGCCGCGAGAGCCTCTCCGGCGTGCCGGCCCCAGCGGCCAAATCCGGCCCGCGGGCCTGAGGAGGGCGCCATGGCGACGAATCCGGGCGGCGGGCTGGGCGGAGCGAAGGAGGGGGCGAGGAGGGCGCTCGAGCGCAGGATCCTCGAGGGCTGGCCCGACGCCGGCGGAGCCGAGGCGGCCCATAACGCGGCCGAGGCCCTCACGCCCGAGGACGAGCGGCTCTGCCTGGAGTTTTGCCTCGACAATCCCGCGCTGCTCGAGCGGGCCCTGCGCGGGGCCGATGTCCGGGGGATCGGGGGGATGGCCGCCATCCAGGCCGCGATCCGCGGCGAGATCGAGGAGCATCTCACCCTGGCCATCCGCGCCATGGCGGAGGACCCGTGGTTTCTGGCCCAGGCCATGGCCGCGGCCAACGAGCGGCCGGAAATCCTCGAGACCTGGTTCTTCCGGGAGAACAATCTGGCGGAGTGCTGGAGCCGGATCGAGTCCAGCGAGATCCGGCGGGGGATCGCGGAGGGCGATGGCCTCCCGCGGAGCGGGAGGCGGGGCCTATAGGGGCGCGGCATGCGAAAAGGGACTATCGAGAGCGCGCGGGAACTGGCCGGGGAGCGGGGCTGGAAATGCCTGTCGGAGGAATACGCCGGCGGGCACGGGCCCCTGCTTTGGCGCTGCCCGAAGGGGCACGAGTGGGAGGCGAGCCCGTCGAACGTCCGCGCGGGCCGAGGCTGCCCCCATTGCTCCAGGAAGGCTCGGCTGACCCTCGGCCAAATGATGGAGAGCGCGAAGGCGCGCGGGGGCGAATGCCTCTCGGATTCCATGGAGAACAAGGAGAGCAGGCTGCTTTGGCGCTGCGCCCATGGCCACGAGTGGCGGGCCCGCGCCAGTTATGTCAAAAACGGCGGATGGTGCCCCCATTGCGCGGGCCTCTCGCGCCGCGGCGGATCGGGGGGCGGGCCCCAAGGCCAAGGATCTTAGGCCGGCGGGCCCCGCTTCGCCTCGGCCGCCCGGGCCATCATCAGGAATCCCGGGCCCGAGGGCGCGGCGGGGTCGGCGCCCAACTCCAGCAGCATCGAGGCGCTCTTGTCTTTGATGGCGGATGAGGCCTTGTGGAGCGCTCGGTTCCCGTATTCGTCGCCCTCTTCGATATCCGCGCGGGCCTTAAAAAGAGCCAAGCATAAATCCGGAGCGCCTTTCTCTGCCGCCAGATGGATTGGCGTCTCGCCGGACGCGCTCTTCGCGTTGGGGTCGGCGCCGGATTCGAGCAGCAAGGCGCAGATCTCCGTCTGGCCGTGGTTGATGGCGGCGTGCAGCGGGGTCCAGCCGTCCTCTCTTTCAGCGACGGCGGACGGGTCCGCGCCGGCGCGAAGGAGCATGGAGCAGACTTCCGCGTGGCCTCGCCAGGCGGCGATGTGAAGCGGGGCCTGATCCGTCTCGTCCCTTGCGTCCGGGTCGGCGCCGCGATCGAGCGCTTCGCGGCAGGCGGCGATGTCGCCCCTGTGGGCCGCGTCGAGGAGATCTTGGTCGGCTTTTGTCATGGGGCGGTCCTCACAAAGAGCGGCCCGAAGCGCGGGCCTTGGGTTGGGTTGTGGCCTGGGTTTCCCGCGCGAGCAGGCGGGACTCCGTCGCCGCCGTGAGCAGGGTTTTGGCTCTCTGCCAGTCGCGATTCTTCCCCAAGGATCTCGCGAGGCCGGCGTAAAGGCTATTGCCATCCTCGAGCGCCAGAATGCTCTTGTTGGCTCGATCGAGCGGGGTGGCCCCGTCCGAGTCGAGCGCGAGCGGATCGCTCCCCTTCTCCAGCAGCGCCTCGACCAGATCCGCATATCCCGCGCCGGCGGCGATGTGCAGCGGGGTGGCTCCGCGCTTGTTGGCGGCGGAGGGGTCGGCCCCCGCCTCAAGCAGCGCCTTGGCCATCTCCAGGCGGGACGGAGCGGCCGCGATGTGGTGGAGCGGGGTCGATCCGGACATGTTGGCGACATTGGGGTCGGCCCCCTTGGAGAGCAAAAACATCGCGCACCGGCCGCTGTCGCGGTCGACGGCCGCGAACAGGGGCGTCTCCCAATTATTGGAGTGGCGCGCGTTAAGGTCGGGATGCTCGGCGCCTTTCTTGAAGAGCGCCTTGAGATCTCGGAACTTGTCGTATTTGGCGTAAAAGTAGCACTGCTCTTCGAGCGTGGATTCGCGAATGACGGGATGGTCGGCCATGGGGGTTCTCTCACAAAGAGCGGCCCGAAGCGCGGGCCTTGGGTTGATCTGCTTTCCCCGCGGATTTCTCATCACGGGAGATCTCTTCTTGGAGAGCCCGCTTCTCGATCGCCGACCGAATGATAAGGACGGCATCCCCCTTCGCGATGTCTTGCGGGGTCTTGCCCCCGCTATTGATGGCGTTTGGGTCCGCTCCCGCGGAGATGAGTAGGCGGCACACCTCGGCATGGCCTTCGGCGGCGGCGAAGTGGAGCGGGGTTTGGCCATAGCCATCGGTGTTGGGGTCGGCTCCAAGATCGATCAGCGCCCGGCAAGATTCGGCGCTTCCATTTTCGGCGGCGAGATGGAGCGGCGCGCGGGCGATGCAGTCTCTCTCGTTGATATCGGCCCCTCGCGCGACGAGCAGCCGGCAGACTTCGGCGTGGCCGCTGGCGGCGGCGTAGTGGAGCGGGGTTCGCTCGCTGTTGCCGTCTCGCTCATCCGGGTCGGCCCCTTTCTCCAGGAGCAGGCGGCAGATTTCCGCGTGGCCTTCGGCGGCGGCGAGGTGGAGCGGGGTTTGGGCAAACTCGCTCCAGGCGTTGGGGTCGGCGCCGCTCTCCAGGGCCGCGGCCGCCAGAGAAGCATCCCCGCGCTCTGCGGCCTGAAGCAAATCCTGCTCAAGATCGCTCATGGGTTTCTCCTTACAGGGATCGGCCCGAAGAGCGGGCCTTGGGTTGGTAAAGGGCTTTAGTGGGCGCGGTATGGGCCATCTCTTCTTGGAGGGCCCGCTTCTCTACCTCCGACACAAAGAGCGCGACGGCGTCGCCTTTCGCGAGGCCTTGTGGGGTCTGGCCGTCTTTGTTCACGGCCGACAGGCTGGCTCCATGATCCAGGAGCAGTCGGCAGAGGTCGGCGCGGCCATTGTATGCGGCGAAGTGGAGCGGGGTTTCTCCGTATTCATCGTAGGCGTTGGGGTCGGCGCGGCGCTCCAGAATCAACAAAGCGGCGTCGCGGTGGCCGCGGGCGGCCTCGTGCAGCGGCGTTCGGCCACCATAGCCCTTGGTGTTGGCGTCGGCGCCATGCTCGATCAGCGCGCGGCAAGATTCGACGCTTCCATTTTCGGCGGCGAAGTGGAGCGGAGTTTTGTCCATATAGCCCTTGGCGTTGGGGTCGGCGCCAAGATCGATCAGCAAGCGACAGACGTCGGCGTGGCCATTTTCGGCGGCCGTGTGGAGGGGCGTTTTGTCCCAGGAACCCGCGGCGTTGGGGTCGGCGCCAGCGGCCAAGAGCATGGAGCAGACGTCGGCGCGGCCGCGGCGGGCGGCGAAGTGGAGGGGGGTGTTGCCCTCGTCCCCAAGGGAGTCAACCTCCGCTCCGCGCTCGATGAGAACGCCGCAAACGTCAGCGTGGCCGCTGGAGGCGGCGATGTGAAGCGGGGTATCGTAGTCGTAGTCGGCGGCCTGGATGTCGGCCCCTTTGCCGATGAGCAGCGAGGCGACTTCGGCGTGGCCTTTCTCGGCGGCGACGTGCAGAGCCGATTCGCCTTGGTTGTTCTTCGCGTTGGGGTCGGCCCCGTCCTCGATCGCTTGCTGGGCATCCTTCGCCTGGCCACTGGAAACCGCGGAGAGAAGCCTTTGATTTTTTGACTCTAGAGTTTCCATGCTCTTCCTCACAAAGACCGGCCCGAGCGGGCCTTGGGTTGGACGGATTGCCTCGGCTTCGAGGCGGCTTCGAGGCGGGCGATCTCGGCCTCGAGCGCCTTTTTCTCGGCGGCGGCGTAGGCGAGGGCCTCGAGCATCGCGGACGCCTTCGATCCGGGCGAGGCGAAATGCGCCGGAGCGTGGCCCTGATCCGTCAGGGCGAGAACATCCGCCCCGGCGCGGACCAGGACGCCGGCGGTCTCCTCGCGGTCGAATTGGGCGGCGCAATGGAGCGGAGTCATCCCGCCCATGGACCTCGCGTTTGGGGTCGCCCCGCATTCGAGCAAGGCGATGCAGACCTTGGGGTGGCCATAGGTAGCGGCGACGTGCAGAGGAGTCAGCCCGCCCCGGCCCGGGGCCCGGACATCCGCGCCCGCGGCGGCGAGGACGCGGCAAACCTCGGCGCTTCCGCCCTTGGCGGCCGCCTCGATCGCGGAGGCGCCGTATCCGGTCCGGACTCCTGCGTCGGCCCCCGCGGCGATGAGCAGCCGGCACGCCTCAAGATGCCCCTCCTCCGCGGCGACGTGCAGCGGGGATTTCCCATCTTTCCCCGGGGCCGAATGGTCTGCCCCGGCCTCCAGGAGCAGGCGGCAGGCCTCGGCGTGGCCCCCTCGGGCGGCCCGGTGGAGCGCGGTGTCGCCCTCGCGGTCCCGCGCGGCGGGAGACGCCCCCTCGGAGAGCGCCTTGGCGACGGCTTTATGCCGCCCCGCCGCGGCGTCTCGCAGCAAATCCTTGTTGATCCGATCCTCGCTCATGCCTTTCTCCTCTTGTTGGCCCATGCACGCTATAAGTATAGCGTTTCAGGCTGAAAAGCCAACAGGAAACCAAAAGAGAGGCTTGGCGCCCGACGGAAGGAGCGCGAGGAATCATCGCCCCGCGGGCGAAGGCTTTGGGGCGATCCGGCGAAGATGCAAATAGGCGACCGGAGGCCTCCCGGCCAGATCCCTGATGCCCGGGTCGGCGCCTCTGGAGACGAGCAGGGCGCACAGATCGGCTCGCCTTGCCCACGCCGCCTCGTGCATCGGGGTCCACCCGATCTCGTTTTGGGCGTTGGGGTCGGCGCCGGCCTCGAGGAGGCGCTCGCACAAGTCCGCGCGGCCGGCCTTCGCGGCCCGGTGCAGGTTGCCGTTCCCCTCTTCGTCGGCCAGCCGCGCCGCCAGCGAAGGGTCTCGGGCCAGGAATTCCTCCAAGGCCTTAATGGGCGGGCGCTCTCCTGCGGCGCCCTGAATTTCAGCCTTCACGATCGTCTCATCACAAAGAGCGGCCCGAAGATCGGGCCTTTGGTTGGGCTGCGGGGAGGGCGGCGATGGCTTTCGCCTCCCGCGCCGAGAGCGCGGCGAGCATGCCGTCGGCGATGTCGTCGAGGCCCGCGCCCCGCGCCCAGTCCAGCGGCGTCCTCCCGTCGCGGCCTGGGGCGAGCGGGTCGGCGCCGCGATCCAGGAGGATAGCGCAAACATCCCGGAACTTGTGGCCGGAGACTGACGCCCCGTTGACGGCGTAGTGAAGGGGCGTCAGTCCCTGGTATCCGCATCGCGCGTCGGGATCGGCTCCCGCGTCGAGCAGCAGGGCGCAGCAGCGCGCGTGGCCGTCGCGGGCGGCGAGACGGAGCGGGAAGTCTTTCCCGTCCTCGCTGCGGCGGTTCGGGTCGGCGCCGAGCGCCAGGGCGGTCGCCAGATCCTCGTGGGATCCCGTCTCGGCGGCGAGCGCCAGCATCGCGGGGGCGAAGGAATGCTCTTGGTTTGCGTTCATTCAGGCCTCTTCACAAAGAGCGGCCCGAAGAGCGGGCCTTGGGTTGGGCTGCTTTTCCGGACATCTTCTCCGCGCGGGCGGCTTCCTCTTGGATGATCTGGGCCTCCTGGGCCGCGAAAGCCTCGATCAGCCGGTCGGCGATGGCCCCGTGGCCGAGCGCCCTCGCCGCGTCCGCGGGCGAGTTTCCGTGCTTGTCCAGCGCTTTGGGGTTCGCGCCCCGCGAGATCAGTTCGCGAAGGATGTCCTCTTCGCCGAAATGGGCCGCGTAATGGAGCGGGGTTCTCCCGTGGCTGTCCTCGGAGCCTACGGAGGCCCCCGCCTCCAAGAGATGGATGGCGGCCTTTCGCTGGCTATTTTGGGTCGCGCACATCAAAGGCGTTCGATGGGCGAAATCCCTCGCCTCCAGATTGGCCCCGTCTTTGATGGCCTCCTTGATCGTCTTGATTTCCCCCCGCGCCGCGGCGTAGTGGAGCCTCTCCTCGGGGGATGCTCTTCTGGATTCGGAAAAGGCGATGGCCATGCGCGGCTCCTCACAAAGAGCGGCCCGAAGAGCGGGCCTTGGGTTGGGCGGCGGGGAGGGCGGAGCGGGCGATCTCCTCCCGGATCGCGCGCCTTTCGATCTCGGAGGCCAGAAACGCCGCGGAGGCTCCCCTCTCTCTCGCCTTGGCCCAATCGAGGGCGGAATCTCCGTCGATGTCGCGGGCGTCGATGTCCGCCCCCCGCTCGACGAGGAGCGCGCAGAGGCCGGCGGAGCCTTCCCGGGCGGCGTAGATCAGCGGCGTGAATCCCTCGTGCTGGGCGGCGTTCACGTCCGCCCCGGCGGCGACGAGAACGCCGGCCGCGCCCGGATTGTCGGCCCATGCCGCCGAATGCAGCGGCGTCTCGTCCCACTTGTCCCTGGCGTTGGGATCCGCGCCGGCCTCGATCAGCAGCGAGCAGATCTCGTCGTTTCCGACCCAGGCCGCGATATGGAGGGGGCGTTTGCCGTCATGGGCGCGCGCGCTTGGGTTCGCCCCCCGATCGATGGCGCTCTTCGCCAAAGAGAGGCTCCCCGCCACCTCGATGGCCTCAAACAATTCCGCGTCGATCTTTCTCATCGGTTTCTCCTTATAGCGAACGGGCCGCTCTTTTGGCCTTGGGTTGGTCGGGGTTCTCCGCTCGGGCGATGCCGGCCTCGAGCGCCCTCCTTTCCGCGGCGGCGAGGAGGAGGGCGGCGGCGGCGTGGCCGAGATTGGCGGCGAGATCGGCCGCAGTCCGGCCTTCCTTGTTCGTCGCGGAAAGGAGAGCGCCTCTCGCCAAAAGGGAATCGCATGTCTGCGCGTGGCCATTGCCGGCGGCGGCGTGAAGCGGGGTCCATCCGTGCTGGTCGGGGGCGTTTGGGTCGGCGTCGCGATCGATGAGAAGGCCGCAGACGTTCGTGTGCCCCTTCGCGGCGGCGAGGTGCAGCGGCTGAACGCCGTTCCTATCTCCCAATGACAGGTCCGCTTTCGCCTTTAGGAGCATGAGGCAAACCTTGTCGTCTCCTCGGTCTGCTGCCCAATGAAGGGGGGTCCACCCATAGTCGCATTGATTGTTGGGGCTCATGCCGCTTCTGAGGAATTCGCGACAGCGCTTTGCGTCGCCTGTTAAAAGGGCATTGCCAAGCGATGGGCGGTTGCAGTTGAACGGCTTCTCAGACGCTTTCATGTCTCCCTCTTTCTTAAAGCGATCGGGCGGAGCCGCGGAGATTTGGCGCGGCGGATTTTCTTGGTCATCCTAGCGAGGCCTCGGCGCGGGCGACTTCTTCTCGAATCATCTTCTCTTCCGCTTTGGCGCGAATCCTCGCGAGGAGATCGCTGGACCCGTATTTTTCCGCGAGCGGCGTCGAGCAGAAGGGCGCAGGCGGCCGCGCGGTTCGCCGCCGCGGCGGCGTGGAGCGGCGTTTTTCCCCGTCTTCCCCGGGCGTCGGCCTTGGCGCCGGCGGCGAGCAGAATCTGGATCGCCTCATCGTCTCCGTTCCTGGCGGCATAGTGGAGGGGGGATGTTTTTTCGTTGGGGGCGCCTGGCGCGTTGGGGTCGGTGCCGGCGGCGAGGGCGGATATGAGGTCTTTGGTCTTTCCTTGGTCGGCGGCCCAGGCAAGATATTCGCTATCGCCCATCGTCCTTGAGCCTTCGAAGGTAATCATGCCTTTTCTCCTCCCGCGATCGCCCGGCCCATTGCCCGCCGGCGCTATTATTATAGCGTCCGTTTTTCGGCAAAAGCAAATTCCGCAAGACTCACAGGTCGCCGCTCGCGCCGGCCTTCATGATGTCTTCGAGGGTTTCGCGAACCTCTTCCGCTTTGGCCTTCATCTCTGGGGGGAGGGTGGCGGCTTTGATCGCGAGGCCCAGGTCCATCATCACTAGCCAGCCGCGCCCTGGCTCTTTCGGATCCTCCACCAGGGAGATCCGGCAGGGCAGGTAAGCCGCAAAATTGATGTCGTAATCGACCATCGCTTTGGCCGTCGGCGCGTCGCAGAATTGATATATCGCCATGCGCCGCTGCGGCTGGCCGGTGATCGCCTTGACTTGCTCGGAGAGGGGCAACTCCGCCACGAGTTTGATGTTGCGCGCGTTGGCACGGATCTTCATGGACTCCGCGGCGTCATCCAGGCTCACGCCGTCGGCGATTCGCATTTTGATCACGGCGTCTCCAAGAGAAACCCCTTGCGAGGCGGCGGCCGTTCCCGCGGGGGCGGCAATGATGGCGAGGGCGGCGATGATTCGCGCTAAAACTTTTTTCATGCTCTTGTCTCCTTAAGGGGCTTCTCGTTATATGCGCTATTTTTGTATCACGTTTGCATGAGAAGTCCACTGTCTTGGGAATTGGCCGACGAGCGGGCTTGCCTAGATCCTGCCGTTTGATACGGTGAATCCAAGCCGAACGAGGGCGGCGGTCGCAAAGGCAAAGGAGCGGGGAGTGCCTGTCGACGGAATATGAGAACAACAGCAAGAATCTGCGCTGGAAGTGCGCGAGCGGCCACGAGTGGGAGGCGACTCCGGGCCACGTCAAGCAGGAATCCTGGTGCCCGGAGTGCGCCGGACGGCGCCGGAAGGCCCGCGCGAAACCCTAGGGCGATCCCATCACAAAGAGCGGCCCGAAGCGCGGGCCTTGGGTTGGTCGGGGTTCTCCGCTCGGGCGATCTCGGACTCGATAGCCTTCTTTTCCGCGGCGGCGAGGAGGAGGGCTGCGGCGTCGGCGCGGCGGAAATCGGCGGCGAGGTCGGCCGGAGTCCGGCCTTTCTTGTCCGTCGCCAGAAGGGCGGCCCCTTTCCCCAAGAGGGCATCGCACGCCTGCGCGTGGCCATTGCAGGCGGCGTCGTGGAGCGGGGTCCATCCGTCCACATCCTTCGCGTTGGGGTCTGCTCCTTGCACCAGGAGCAGAGAGCAGGTCTCGGCGTGGCCATAGCGGGCGGCGTAATGGAGCGGGGTCCATCCGTCCGAGGTCTTCGCGCCAAGGTCCGCGCCTTTCTCCAGGAGCAGGCGGCAGATTTCCGCGTGGCCGGAAAAGGCGGCGAGGAATAGGGGCGGGTTGTTGTCCCCGCCCTTCGCGTTGGGGTCGGCGCCGGCCTCGAGCGCCTGGCGGCAGGCGGCAATGTCCCCCCTGTCGGTCGCATTGATCAGTTTTTGGTCCTCTTCTCTCATGGGGCGATCCTCACATCGAAAGGCCGAAAGCCGGCTTGGGGGTTTTCTCGGCGATCAGCGCGGCGGCCTCCGATCGGGCCCCGTCGCGAGCGCGGCGGATCGGGCTCCTGCCGCGGGCATCGCGGGCGGCCGTGTCGGCCCCTCGCTCGATGAGCAGAGCGCAGCAGGCGGTCGCCCCATAAAACGCGGCGCTGTGGAGCGGGGTTTGGCCCTGCGCGTCCTTGGCCTTGAGGTCGGCCCCCAGATCAATCAGGGCCTGGCAAGCCTCTTTTCCGCCGTGGGCGGCGGCCAGGTGCAGCGGCGTCTCGCCCTTGGCCTTGTCTTGGGCCCCAAGATCCGCCCCCTGGGCCACGAGCAGGCGGCAAAGGTCGGCTTGCCCCATGAAGGCGGCCGTGTGCAGCGGCGTCTCGCCGAACTCGTTCCAGGCGTTGGGGGAGGCGCCGGCCTCCAGAGCCTCGATCGCTCGAGAAACATCGCCGCGCTCGGCGGCCCGAAACAGATCCTGCTCGTTTTTGCCCATTTCTTCCTCCTATCGTTGGACGCGCTATAAGTATAGCGTGCCGGAGAAAAAAACCAACAAGAAAAGAAACCGGACGGGGATCGGCGGACGAATGGTCCGGGCGGCCGAGGCGGAGAGGGGGATTTAGAGGGATCGGCCCGAGGGGCGGGCCTTGGGTTGGGCGGGCGATTTTCCGGAGGCTTTCTCCGCCCGGGCGACTTCCTCCCGCAACGCCCGCTTCTCGATCTCGGAGAGCAAGACGCCCGCGGCCGCCCCTGGGCCGGCGCTCTCCGCGAGGCCCAGGGGCGAATGGCCATCCTCGCTCATGGCCTCCGGATCGGCGCCAGAGGCCATGAGCAGGGCGCAAGCCCCGGCGCGGCCCTGCCCGGCGGCGAAATGCAGCGGAGTCCAGCCGCGATCGGTCCCGGCGCTCGGATCCGCGCCGGCGGCGAGGAGCAGGCGGGCGATCTCCTCGTGCCCATAGAAGGCGGCCTGGTGGAGCGGCGTCCCGCTATTCCTGTCGCGGGCGTTGGGGTTCGCGCCGGCGGCGAGCAGGATTCTCGCCCCTTCCGCGTTGCCCGTCTGCGCCGCGATGGAGAGGGCGGTTCGCCCCAGAACCGTCTCGCCGTCGGGGTCTGCCCCAGCGGCGACGGCCGCGCGGATCCCCTCGGGGCTCCTCCGGTTCGCGGCGTCGAGCAGGTCCTTGGCCTGGGAGCGGCCTTTCGCGGCGAGGTTATGGCTAGGCATGGATTTCCCTCCTTGGCCGGTGGGCCGGCGCTATCATTATAGCGCGGCCGGGCTCGGAAAAGCAAACTCCCGGCGAGGGCGCTCGGCGCGCATATCTCGGAACGCCCCGAGGGGCTCGGGCCTGGGCGAGGCCCTTGCGGGAGAGGGGGTTTCGCGCATACGGAGGAACGCTTCCGGATGGGCGGGCTTGCGCGGGGGCCCGGGATCCATATCGTATCGGCTGGCCTCCGGCGCTTTCGCCGGGCTCCTTGCGGAGGATTCCCGTGCCCTTCCCGATCCGATTGCTGCCCCCGGAGGAACTCGAGCCGGCCCCCGCACCGCGCGTGATCCAGTTCCATATCCGGGACAAGGCCCATCTGCGCGCCCATTTCATGCCGTTCTTCCTCCATGGCGGGCTGTTCATCCCCCTAGGGGATATTTCGCCGCCGGGGACCCGCGTCTCGATCGTTCTCGCCTTCCTCGACGAGCCGGGCAAGAAGACCCTGACCGGCGCCGTCCGCTGGATCGCCCCCCCGGCGGGGCCTTCCGGCTCGGAGCCGGGGATGGGAATCGAGTTCGACAGCAACGCCGCCGGCGCGGCCCTTGTCAGCCAGATCGAAAGGCTCTTGGCCGGGCAGGGCGAATCCGGGGCTCGGACCAAAACGATCTGACCGCGCATAAATCGGAACGCCCCGGGTCCGCATCAACTCGGATCGTTTTGGTCTTCTTTGCGATCCGGATCCTTCTCGGCCGGGGCGCGGCGCGCGTTCCTCTCCAGCAGCCTGGCCTTTCGCGCGGCCCTCGCGCGCAGGAACCGGAGCGATCCGCGAATCATCCTCCACCGGGCGGGGCGGCGCTCAGGCAAGCCGGATCCTAATTGGCGGGGTAGATGATGCGGGCGAGGCGGGCGGCTTGGGAGGCCCAGAGCGATCCCTTGGCCTTTTCGAGCAGCCGCCGCGCGCGGGCGGCCTTGGGGTTCTCCCGGGCGGCCTTCTCCCAGAGCGCCATGGCCAGGCGGGGCTCCTTCCCCGTCGGCGCGCCGTCGGTCATCAGATACAGGCCGATGTCCGCCGCGGCGTCCGGGCTCCCCTTCGCGTCCGCGCCGCCGAGAAAGAGCAATCCCATCATCCGGATGTCGGTCCGGCTCTTTCCGCGGGCGGAGGCCTCCTGGAGGCAGCGAGGATTCTCCGACATGCACTTCCAGGCCGCGGAGCCCCAATAGGCGATCGTCTTGTCCGGCAGCGGCCGCCGGGAGGCGGCGAACAGGCTCTGCGCCTTCGCGTTGATCTCCGCCGGGCTCGCCTCGGATGGGCCGCTCTTGGGAAGATATTTCCCATAGGCGGAGAAGGGCGCGTATTCCTCCCCGTCGATCGCCCGCTCCAGGCCCCACGCCTCGATGGCGCTCGCGGCCGCCGCCCGGGCGACCAGCCCCTTTTCCCAGACGGCCGGCGAAGCCAGCGCCGCGAGGGCCAGAACCAGGAGAGCGGCCCAGGCCAGAATCCGGACAGGGGAGGGGCCCGAATGGGACCAATACGCCGCCGCGCCCTCCTTCGTCAGGCCCGTGTAGGGGTCGAGCCCGCGCGCTCGGCGCATCGCGGCCACCTTCGCCTGGGCGGAGTTTGGGCTGTCAAGATGCCCGACCCCGGCGGCGGCCTGCTCGCCAGGATTTCCCATCGCGGGGCTCGGGGAGTTGACCCCCCCCGAATAAGTCCTCGATTGTCCGAATTCGTCATAGTAGTCATGCATGGATCTTCTCCCTCATTCTCTCTCTTCGCCCGGATCGGGCTCTCCCTCGCTCCGCTCCGCCCCGCTCGCCGGGGGCCGGAGCGGAGGCGACAGGATCTCGGCGGCGGGCGCGCCGTCCCGGTGGAAAATGATGGGCGTCTCCCGGGTCTCCAACTGCTCCCGAAGCGGGGCGGGGAGATCCCGAAGAATGGCGTAGGGCCGGCCCCGGACCCAGATCAGCAGCGAGGATCCCTCGAGCGCCATGCTCAGCCCGTGGTCGGCGAAAGCGTCGAGCATCGGAAGATTCATGGCGAGCGCCCCGTCGCTCTCCCGGACAAAATACGAATACGGGATCTCCCACGCGTCCGCGTGCGGCTGGCTTTCCCCCGATCCCATCTCGCCTCCTTTCTTGGCCCCTCGGCCATCCCTATCCCTTCCCCGGGCCGATCGCCCGGGCCATTTCCTGGCCGATCTCCCTGATGCCCATCTCGCGCTCCTCCGGCGCCCCGTTCGCGATCTTATCCAAAGCGGAGGCCAAGGCCTCCGTCCCCAGATCCGACCCCGGGCTGGCCACCGCCTCGAGCATCCTCCAAAAATCGGCCTCGCCGATCGCGGGGCGGGATTCCGGCTCCCTTGGGGCATGGGCGCTGGGGCGGGGCGGGTATTGCCGCAGCGCCGCGATCAGATGGCGGACCGCCAGCAGGCGATCCCGGGCCGGGGATTCCGGGTCCTCCCGGACCTCGCCGGCGCGCAGGCGCTCGGCCAGGTCCGCCAAATATCCGTTGGGCTCGTCGAGCAGGTCGAGGATGAGCGCCCGAAAGGCCGCCTCTTCGCCGCGCCGAATGATCTCGTCGAGCCGCGCGAGGGGGATCTCCTTGGATGGCTCAAATCGGACCGATTCCATCTTCTTCTCCGTCGTTAAGCGCTATTTATATCGCAGTATGCCGCGCGGAAAATGAAAAGCGCAAGAGGCGATCGCTTCGCGAGCGCGGAAAATATCCCCAAAAGGAAGCCCGGGGCAAAATTAGCCCGCCCGCCAGGGGGTGATGCGTTCCGAGATATGCGCGAGAATGCATGCCCCTCTTCGCGATCGCTCGGTCCCCCAAAAGCCCGCCCCATTTCCAGCGATGGAAATCGCCCAAAGCAAAAATAGCCCGCCCCCGTGGATTCGGAGGCGTTCCGATTTATGCGCGAGAAGGCATTGCTCTCTTCCCCATGCCGGGCTCCTCTGTGTTTTGTCGTGTTTGGATTGTCAAGGGATCGCTTACCAGGAGAAGCAAATCTTGCTCGGGGGGCGGCCTTCATCAATCCAGAAATCGGTGGCGCGGACAAATTTATACGCGTTCTGGATCACGCGGTTCCATTTGTCTCCTTGATCAGCGCTTGGAACGGGAATATGAAACTGCCCAGTGGATACATACAGTGTTTGATCAATCTGCGTGATCCCGTCCACCGAAAAATACATGAGCATCTGAAACCCTAAAGCCCGTCGAGTGTCAGCCACCTCAAATACGGTGAAGGGCGGCCGGGCCTCCGAGAAAACCACTGCCGGGAGAGGGTGGCGAATACAGAGCCGGCCGATCCTTGGAAGCGGGGATCCGGAAACCATAACCTTCTTCGGGTGAGCGGCCAGCCCTTTTGTCGGGATATTTATTGCACTCGGAGATCGGCCATTAGCGTCATCTTCCGAGTAGATGATCCCGTTGAGATTCTCTTCCCGATGAATTGAGCCAATCACGAGATTAGCCGCCAACCTCATAACGGTGAGCCTTTCCTCAGAAGACACCCTATGGTCATGGAGCCCATGAATGGTCATGATCTTTTCTGAATGGTCGTTATCGAAAAGGCAAACGCCGTCCGTGTCGAGCACTTCATCGGCAGCGGCGGAAAAACCCGTTTTCTCTGATAACGACCAAAAAAGATAGGCCGCGAGATCATGGACGGCCCTCTCGTTTATATTGGAGCGATTCATGAGACTTCCCTCGTTATGATTATTATTTGTTAGGCTTATGTATATAACGCGCCATATTCATATCGCAATGCCGTCTGTCTGATCCACAAGAACGTATGAAGATCCAAAAGCCCGCCTGCTTGGCCCAAAATTAGCCCGCCCGGAAGACCCCGCTACTTGATCTTCGGGTAATGGCATCCGACCGAGCAGATCGCCTTCGCCTCGAGCGCCTCCGGATATTCGATCGCCTCCACCGCGATCGGCGCCTCGCCCTCCAGGGGGCAGAAGGGGGCGCCGGGCTCGTCGTGGAGGAAATGATCCCCCATCTTCGCCCCGCATACGGCGCAATGATTCATGAAGTAATGGCTCTTGGTCGTCGCGCTGTAGTCTCTCCGGTAGGTCGGCGCGTCCCGGCCCAGCGCGCTCAGGACGCCCGCTCCGGGGTTTTGGAGATAACTCAAGATCGACGGGTATGGCTTCCGGTCCCAATAGGGCTGGCCGGCGTCGTCCTCCTCGATCTCCTCGTGCCCCCGGGGCGCCGCCAGCGCGAACACCGGGGCCGGGGAGCGGCAAGACCAGCAGAAATCCGCGGATCGCAGCAGGAAAAATCGCGAGGCCTTGACGTCCAGATCCGGGGGGCGGGGAATCCATCGGGCCAATTTCTCCAGGCTCGCCGCGGGCGGGGCATACCAGGCCTTCCGGTCCTTGTCCCATTTCGCCCCCAAAGCCTTCGCCGCGTCCTTCTCGGCGTAAGGGACCTCCAGCCAAACTAGCCGTTAACAAATAGTGTTGAAGCAAGCCCGCCAGGGCAAGCCAAAACAATAGCCAGAGAAAACGCCCCGCCGCCCCGGCTTCGAGGGCTATCTTTCGATAGTCTTGGAAATCATGGGAACGCCTTTCTCCGACATTTGATAACCCAATGCCTTCATTGCATTCTTCAAGTCTGTGTTCCCGAAATCCGTCCCTTGAAAAAACAAAGGCAGGTCAAGATGCTTGGCAAGCGAGTAAGTGAAAAGATCGCCAAGATTGAGCCTGGCCTTGTCGTCGTGTTTGTGATGATAGGTTGCTCCGCCTTGGCGGAAATAAGGCAAAGAGTCTTCGCCAAGCGGAACGGTCTTGATTTTGAGGGCGTCGATCAGGTCGTCAATCATTTTCGCCCCCTCGGCCCCCTTCAGATTGTAGATGGCTAGCCACGTTTCCGCTCGCGTGGCCGCCCCGATGAACTTCTCATCTGTCCGGGAAAAACCATCAAGGAAAAGATTCGCGGCCGGTTCGCCAAGCGCAACGCACAGGAGAGCGGACGTGTCGATGACGGCGGCGCCAAGCCTCCTTTTCGTCATTTGGGCATTCCGGCCTCGTCATACAGAATTTCTTCCATTGGCCGAGCGTCCAAAACAGGCAGCGCCCGAAGCCTCTTGAGGATCTGATCCACCGACTGTCCCTCTCCGAGGCGCTCGGACTCGCTTTCGCGGAGTGCGCGCGCTTCCTCGAGCAGGCGAATGGCTTCTCTGTTCATGGAGCGATCATGTTGTGCGGCCTCTTTGGCGAGCCACTGCTTCAGATCTGCAGGAATTTTTTTTATCAGCAGGGTGGCGTCATTCATTTTGGCCTCCGATATATATCATATGGATAGCAAAATGGTATCCATGCCGGGCAGGCATGTCAACGAAATTCCGCTTTTCAACACCTTTTGTTAACGGCTTGCCAGCCAAACGAGCGCTTCCATTGTTCTCTCCTCCTGTTTTTGTCGCGGACGGCTCTCTCTTCGATGAATCTCCCGGGCCCCGGCGCGGATGGCGGCCCCGGGCCGCCTCTCTCAGCGGCGCGGCGGCGGGGCTATGGCGAACAATTCCAGGACTTCTTCTGGCGGGATCAGGAGCGGCGAGGGGTCGGCGGCGTCGGAGATGGCGTAAAACGCCGGGGCGCTCGCCTGGTCGATCCTCGAGAAGGCCCGTCCGAGGTTATGGGCGCCCGCGGCGCGGGCGTTCATCAGGATTCGGATCCCCTCCATGCTGAATCGGAATTTCACGGCGGGGATCATGCTTTGGACATAGATCCCGAGCAGATAAGGGGATGCGGCGACCTGCTTCCTGGAGAACGACCAGCGGATCTCCCGGCCCTCGCCGTAATCGCCGAAACTGACGAAATAGGTCGTCAGCCGATCGTCCCACCCGATCACCGCGTAGTCGGCCCATTCCTGGAGCGTGTAGCCGGCGATGTCCCTGATATCGGGATGGGCCTTGGCGATCTCATCGAAATTCCTCACCAGCAAAGAAACGGCTTCTATCGACATTTTCGCTCTCCTCTCTCGTCTCGCGGCGCGGACGGGTCGCCGCTTCTCCCCTGGGCCAGCGCGCTGTCCCCATAGAACTTCCCGATGAGGCGGTTAGCCTTCTCTAGCAGATCCTCCCGGAGGAACGCGAAGTGGGCGTTCCCATTGAGAAATCCCTTGATCCGGAAATACTCGTCCTCGTAGACCCAGGGCCCGCGCTTGTCTCCGCCGAAGGCCGCGTTGATCGCGATCTCCAAGGCCTGCGGGGCGTGGGGCTTCCCGTCGAGCACCCGGAAAACCCGATCCAAGTCGTTGATCTGCCCGCTCGCCCAGGATCCGCTCCTCATCTCGATTCCCCCGGACCATCTCGCCTGGAATATCGATCCCAGAATCGCCCTGGGCCCGATCCGAAAAGGCTCCTTCTCGTTGGTCCGATAGGCCTTGTCCAGTTTTCGGAACACGTTGACGGCTCCGCGGGCGAACATCTTGTCCGCTTCCTGAAGGAGGCTCAGAAACGTCGTCCGGACGTTGTCGAGGGTAAAAGGCGGGGCGCGGCGATCCAGATCGCTCTGGAACTCCCCGAGCGCCTGGGCGTCCATGACCTCCATGAACCCGGTCGCCGCGAAGGCCTGCCTCCAGAATCGCTGGTCGACCTCCCGGGTCGCGCGCTCCATGTCGAATGGCCGGGCGATATCCCAAGGCAACCCATACGAATAGGCGGACTTCATCTCCGCGTCGGCGGCGCTGATCTGCCGGCGGCCGTCTTCGAGCAGAGCCAAGACCCTGTCCCGAATCTCGCAATAATCGGCGAGCGTCTTCTGAATCGCTGGCAATCGCTCCATTTGGCCCCCTCAATCCAAGAACGCCGGCGGGAGCATGTCGCTTGGCATGCACCCCATGATCGAGCAGGTGTTGACCAGCGACGCCTTGGCGCGCTCGGACACCATGGCGAGCGCCCTGTCGCGAACCGCCGCGAAGCGCGGGTCCGTCCTGGGGATGATGGATTCCAAGAGATGCCCGAACGCCTTGCCGTTGACCGAGAGCGAGAACGATTTCCGGCCCCAGTCCTCATTCCAGACGTAGACCGCCGGGGCCAAGCCGATCCGCCGCTCGATCTCCGCTTGCTCGATCCTGCCGAGGAAGACCCGCGGCATCAGCAGATCCGCGTCCTCCGCGAGCAGGCCCATGAAGGCCTCCAGAATCGGCTCGACCGGAGCGGGCTTCTTTCCGAACCATCTCGACAGCATGTCTCTTCCCCCTTATTCCAAAAGTTCGTATTCGTCCCACGAGGAGACTTTTTTCATAAAAACGGCCTTCTGCTTGTGGAGCGGGAACATCCCCCTCTTGCCGTTGAATTCCAGAATCCCCGACTGGGCGCGGGTCCGCCGAACCTCCTCGGCGAAGACGCCCCACGGCGGACGCCCGTATTCGTCGAGGACGCAGGCGGCGGCGCTTTGCCCGGAGGGCTCGAGGGGCTTTTCCTTGGGGGCGGTCTGCGAAGCCTGTGGCGGCGAGGCCCGAAGGGCCGAGCCCGGCGCCGCGGCTCCGGCCGGAGCGGGAAGCGACGGCCGGGCGGAGATCGCCGCGATGGACTTCTCCTCGCCGACGGAGGGGGCCGTTCGAAGGCCGCTGGCCGCGTCTCGGCGGCGGCGAAGTTCCCGCGCGAGCCGATCCCGCTCGGCCTCGTCGACCGACGAGGCCGTCGCCTTAATGTTGTTGATGACCGTCCGCTCAGAGATCTGCATTCCCGCCCGCCCGAACAGGGCGGAGATCGCCGCGGGCGAGTAGCCGACTTCCCACAAAGCAGCGAATTCCGTCGCGCGCTGGCGAAACAATTTGGCCGCGCTCTGCTTCCTCGGCGCGAAGTCCTCTTCGCCAGCCAGGGCAGCCGCGAGAGCGGCGACCAGCCGCATTTCCACGCTGTCCATCATCGAAGTTCTCCTTTCGTTTCCTCATCGCGGAGGCGAATGCCGCCGCCGAAAGACCGCGAGCCCGCATCTCCCCCTTTGCCGACGCCCGCCGCGAACCGCCGCCGGTAGACGGCGAGCGTGTTTGGCTTCGCCGGGACGCCCGTCTTCTCCAGCAAAGCGGAGACCTGCGCATCAGTGAAGCCGCGTTCGCGGAGAGCCGCCAACTGAGCCGACGCCGCCCTATACGCGGACGCGAGAGATTCCGCTCTAGCCATGCCCCCCCCCTTCTTCGCCGGAGGATGGCAGGCCGGAGATCGCCGGATACGCATAAATCCTTAAGGTCGCGGGCTTGATGGAAAAACCGCTAGTTTTCAATTGCCGCGCGATTTCCTCCCATGACATGCCGGACTCCTTCGCTTCCAAAATGAGCGGGGCCAAGGATTCCACCAGGCGCCGCTTCGTGAAAACCGGGGCGGGGCACTCCTTCATCTTGGGGACCTCTCGCGGATCCAGAGACAGGGCGTCGCGGGCCGCATAAATCCTTAGCGCCGCGGGAGAAATCGTCGATCCATTCGCGGAGAGAAGGGCGGCAATGGCCGCGTAGGACCATCCGCTCGCTCGCAGGCCGCTGACGTTTTCGCGGTTCATGCGGTAGAGACTGGCAGGCGGGATCGGGGCGCGTCCGCGTCCGGCCAGTTCCTTTTTCAGCGCGTCGGCCAACTTCTTCTTCTCGTCCATCGTCGCCCCTTATTCCTCATGGCGCTATATTTATCGCGCTCCCCTCTAAATGTCAAGATGCCGGGCTTCAACAGGACAAAAGCCGGGGGAAAGCAGAGCGGTTCTTTACGGAAGTCGGGTAAACGCGGGGTGAAAGTCGGGCTGAAGTCGGTAAAAGTAGGGCGATTTTGTAACGGCCAAATCACAGGCAGGCACACCATTTAACCCCTTATGGGGACTGGCTTTTATGACGCATTAGCCGTCCGTTAAATAACAGGTGGAGCCTGTCATTTTCGTGGTCGTCGGGGAATGGGGTGCATCGTGGGGCCAAGCAGCGCGGAACGTGCTGTTGTGGTGGAGTGAGGAAGAGAAATCCGGCGCAGGCCCTCCCCTTCAGGGCGGGAAACTCGCCGCATTTTCAGATCTTTTTTCTTACTACACATTACGCATTGAAATGCCCCCTTCGGGGCCAAAACTGCACACAAGCAAATCGCAGAAAGCCGCGTCCTTGCTGGGCCGCAAGGCGGTTTGATTCGTTAACATACGTTAACAACGCGGTGTTTTCCTGACGAAAGGCGTTTACAAATCCGGAAACTTCTCCTAGAGTGCTATACCTATAGCGCTCGCTATAGAGCAGGAGACGAAAACATGGAAGCACAGACCCCAAAAAAAACCGTTAAGAAATCCGCGAGGGCGGCCAAGGATGTCGTCGGATTTCGGATTAGCCCGTTGGAGCGGGCTGAACTGGAGGAGGAGGCGAGGCTCTCCAAGAGCACCATTTCCGATGTCGCCCGGGACCGCTTCAGGATGCAGTTGGGAATGAAGGAACTGCATGCGAGGCTCGATCGGCTCGAGGAAGGGTTTCTGGACATCAGGAAGGATTACCGGGACCTGGTCAATGAGGAGCGAATGACTGAGATGCTCGTCGAGACGATCCGGAAACTCGGGCCCGGGTTTGTCCGGGAGATCATGCGCGAAGGCGTCCGGGAGTTTTACCGGATGGGAAAGGGGGACGGAAGCAACGGGAGCAAGGAGCCTGGCCCCCAGGGATGAGGGGCGGGAGGGATGGGGAACACAAGAGCAACGTCACGACAAGACACGACAACAAGGAGAGGACCATGAAAACGATCACCCCGACCAACGAAGAGTTCGAGTTCTTTCGCTTTAGCGAGGAGTTGGCCGCCTTCCGCGCGAAGGAGGCCGCGCGGGCGAAGGCCGAGAAAGAGCGCAAGGAGGCGGCTTTCGCGTCTTTGCGCCAAAAGCGCAACGCCATGATCGCGAAAGCCACTAAGGGATCTTACCCGGATGACGTCCCGCGCTATACGCGGGCGCGGATCGGCTGAAAGCGGGGGGCTGCGCGCGCCCCGCGGGGCGCGCTACGCTCCCTTGAGAATCGGAGATAAATAGGCGGGAGGGCTCATGGCCAGGAACAAGACTGTCGTGAACAACTTCGGGGGAGGGGCGCTTCACGCGCCCTCCCTCAAGCAACGCGACTGGCCGGCCGCGCTGTCGGCGGGCGGGATGGTGGGGGCTCTCTCGTTTCTGGTCGGGCTGGGCCTCCTCTGGAGGCCGATCTTCGGGATCGAGGCGCCGGGCGGCGCGTTGCTCGGCCACCTCAAATCCTGGGGGGCGGCCGGAATGCATGGGGTTTTGCCGTTCCTGTTCGCGGAGCGGGCCGAGCAATATTCCGCCTACCTGGCCGACTTGAGCGGGCGGGGGGGCTCTTGGCTCCTTTGGGGTCGGGTGGGCTTGGCGGCGCTGGGCGCCTCCCTCCTGGGCGGACTCGTTTTCCGCGCCGAGATTCAGCCCAAGCACACGCACATTCATCTGCGGGGGCGCCGGCTGCTCGAGGGCGACGAGGCGATCGGGCAGGCCATCCGCGCGAGCCAGGCGGAGATTCTCCGAAGCCGGGCCGACCTCTACGTCCACCAGCACCCGAAGGCGAAATATCCGATCCGCCGCTATCGGATCGGCTGGCCCCCCTTCGAGCGGCATCGCGGGATCCAGTTCTCCTCGGATCGATGGACAAAGCACATGCTCATCGGCGGGGCGGTAGGGGGCGGGAAGACCACCATTCTCCTGGGGATCCTCAAGCAGATCTTCGCCAACAACGAGCGGGCGATCATCTTCGACATCAAGGGCGATTTCACCGCCAAATTCCCGAAAGCGGCGCTCTTCGCCCCTTGGGACAAGCGAGGGCTCGTCTGGGATATCGCCAAGGACTGCTCGACCCGGCAGGACGCCCGGGAATTGGCCAACCGCCTCATTGAGGATTCCAAGGATCCGATGTGGGCGAACGCGAGCCGCCAAGTCCTGGTCGGCTTCATCGTCAAACTCCAGCAGGAGCGGGGGACGAATTGGGGGTGGAAGGATCTCCATGACATGCTCTCGACGCCGGAGGAGGATCTCGCTCAGATCATGATGGAGTTCAACCCCGAGGCGCTGCGGGCGGTCGAGCAGGCCGGGCAAAGCCAGACGGCCACCTCCATCCTGATCAACATGGCCGCGTTCCTGTCGATCGTCACCGACTTGGCCATGGCCTGGGGGGATGCGCCGGCCAGCCAGCGATTCTCCTTCTCGGAGTGGCTCTTCAACGAGAACATCAAAAATCGCCGGCAGATCATTCTTCAGGGCAACGGGCGCTTCGCGCAACTGATGCGCGGATACGTCTCGTCGATCATCGCCATGCTCGCCAGCAGGATCAACTCCCCCGAGTTCTCCGACAACGCTCTGCGAAAACTCTGGTTCGTCCTCGACGAGTTCCCTCAGATCGGCAAGGTCGACGTCGAGCCGCTCATCGCGGTGGGCCGGAGCAAGGGCGTGCGCGTGATTCTCGGATACCAGGACCTCGCGCAGATCAAGAAGATCTATTCCGCCGAGGATGCCGAGGCCTTCTCGGCGATGGTCGGGACGCAGATTTACGCCAAAGTCTCTCCCGGGGAGACCGCCAAGAAAATCTCTGAGACGATCCACAAGGCGGAAATCGAGCGCGCCAACATCTCTCGGGCGGACTCTGGCAGCGGCCCGAGCAAGACGCTCATGTTCAGCCGCGAGGAGGTCTCTGTCGTCACGGAAGACCAACTCACCAGCGAATTGGGCCCCGGGCCGGACGGCGTGACCTGCCTTCTGATCGGGTTCGACGACGCCCTCATGATCACCTGGCCTTACCAGAACATCAAAAACAAGAAAGACCGCGCCCCTTATGTCGAGGCGGATTGGGTTTCCGGAAGATCTGGCGCCTTGCGCCCGGCTTTCGCCATGAATCCTTTCGCCTCGAGAAACACCGACGAGGACTTCCCCGCCGCGGCGGCGCCGCATGAGGCGGGCGCGCGGGCCGAGCACGAGCGAAAAGCCAGCGCGTGGCTCGCGGCCGCGGCCGGCGGGATCCTGCCTCCCGATGAGCGCGCGGCCGGCGACCCCTACGCCGCGGAGAAGGCGATGGTTCGGGAGAAGCGGCTGGGGCTTGAGAAGGAAAATCGGGCCCGCCGAGAGGCTGAGGAGGCGGGGGAGCGGAAATCCGCGGACGCCCCGCCCGCGGCGGAGAGCGCGGATTCGGACATGGCCGTTTCCGCGGCGGCCTCGCATCGGATCGGGGAGCACATCGCCGATTCCCTCGGCATGGAGGACGGCGCCGGGGCCGTCATCGGCATGGCCATCGAGGTCGCCGGCCATCTCGAGGGCGGCGCGGCCGCGCCGCGCAGAAGGCCGAAAGAAGAGATGGGTGAGCCCGCGAAGAGCCCGGCGGCGAGCGCGAGGGACAGCGCCTTGGGGGTTGAGCGGGGCGAGGGCGTTGAAATCGATTCGAATATGAGGAGGGCGCGACCATGATGTCAATCAAGGGCCTTGGAAAGGCCGGAACCCCCAACGCCAAAGGGAAGATGCCGCTCGACTACCTCAAGGAAACCGAACTCGGAAAAATCGCCTACTACCAAGGCGAGGAAAAAGCCGGGGCGGCTCGGAAAGTCGAGCACGCTCCGCAATGGACCGGCAAAGGGGCCCTCAAACTCGGCCTCTCCGGAGAGGCCGGCGACATCCAGAAGTTCTTCCGGCAACTGGAGAACCTTGGGGCGGGAATGCATCCGGACCAAGGCGGCGCATTGGTCAAGGGGGCGGGCGATCGCCATCGCGTCGGGCACGACATCACGTTCAGCGCCCCCAAAGACATCTCCGTCCTCTGGGTCTCCGCCGACGAGAAGATGCGCGAGGACATTCTGAAGGCCCACCAGGCGGCCGTGGATCGGGCGATCGCCTATCTGGAGAAGCACGCGATCACGCGCCTGGGGAAAGACGGCGTCATCGAGCAGAGCGTCGACGGCCTCGTCTGCGCGAAATTTCAGCACTTCGCCAGCCGCGAACTCGACCCGCAACTGCATACCCACGCGCTCGTCCTGAATTTGGCCGCGAGGCAGGACGGCGGATGGGGAACGCTCGAGAGCAAAGTCTTCTACGATCATCGGATCACGGCGGGGGCCGTCTATCAGTCCGAATTGGCCAGCCGCATGGCCGCGATCGGCTTCGAGGCGAAGCCGGAGGGGAAGTCCTGCTTCGCGATCAGCGATCTCGGCGACGACGTCAAGGACTTCTTCTCGACGAGGCGGGCTCAGATCCAGGCGGAACTCGCCCGCACCGGGGGCCGCTCGGCCCAGGCCGCCCAATACGCGACGCTGGCGACCCGGAAGGAAAAAGCCGAGCCGCCGCTGGAGGATCTCACCAAAGCCTGGCGAAAGCAGGCGGCGGATCTCGGGCTCGGGCCGGCGGAGATCGCCCGCATGATCCAGATCGCGCAAGCCAAGCCCAAAGAGGAGTTCTCCGCGAGCGCGGAGGACTGCGGGTCCGTTCTGACCCAAGAAAAATCGACCTTCCTCGAGCGCGACCTGCTGCGCTCCGTGCTGGCCGTGTCGATGGGGCGATGGGACGCGGACCGCTGCGAGGCGGAGATGCGGCTCATGCTCAAGAGCGAGGACATCATCGCCTTGGGCAAAGACCGGCAAGGGGAAATGCGCTACACGACCAAGGAAATGCGCAAGATCGAGGTCGCTTGCGCCGAGGGCGTCCGGGCTCGGCTCGGCGAGACGGCCCACCACGTCCGGCCCGAACTGCTCGACAAGGTCATCAAGGCCGAGGAGGCCCGCATCTCCAAGGAAGCCGGGCGCGAGGTCCGTTTCACCGAGCAGCGGGAGGCGATCGAGCATATTTGCCTCAAGACCGGCGGCTACGCCTTCATCGAGGGCGACGCGGGAACGGGGAAGACAACCATGCTCAAGGCCGTCAACGACATCTTCGCCCAGAGCGGATTCAGGACGATCGGATGCGCGCTGGCCGGAAAAGCCGCCGGCGGCCTGGCCAAAGAGGCGGGCATCCCCTCGCAAACGCTCGACAGCCTGCTGCGCGGGCTCGAGGCGGGCAAGGTCTCTCTCGACGCGAAGACCGTCGTCGTCATCGACGAGGCGGGAATGGTGGGGTCGCGGATGTTCGCCAGGCTCCAGGCCCAAATCGACAAGGCCGGGGCGAAACTCGTCGCCGTCGGCGACCCCAAGCAACTTCAGGCGATCGACGCGGGCGGGATGATGCGAAGCCTCATGGATGTCGCCGGGAAGGCGCGGCTCCAGGACATCCAGCGGCAGCGCACCGACACGAAAGCGCTGCGGGAAGCCCTCAAGGGCGACGCCGCCGACGGATTCCCGCTGCTGACGAAGCGGCACCGCAAAGAGGTCCAGGACATCCGCAGCGGGGCGCGGCTGGTCGAGTGGGCCGAGAATATGGCGAAGATCGACCCGCGCGTCGCGGAGACCCTCAAGGCGTGGCGCGAGAAATGCGACTACGAATGGATGCGCGAGGCGGTCAAGGAGTTCGCCTCGGAAGGAAAAGACGGCCGCGGAAAAGCGGGCGAGGCCTTGCGCAAACTCGAGCAGCGCGGGCTGCTGGAGGTCGCCGACAATATGCGGGAGGCGGGGGAGCGGATGGTGGCCGACTGGCTCGCCGACGACAACGCGGCGAAAAACAAGATCATGCTCGCCGGGAACAAGGAGGAGGTGTTCCTGGCCAACTCGCTGGCCCGGGACGCGCTCATCGCCCGGGGCGAGATCAATCCCAAGCGATTCGAGCGGGTCTTCCTCAACGAGAACAAGACGGCGTTCCGGGACTTCTGCGCGGGCGAGCGGATCCTGTTCACCCGAAACAGCGGGAAGATCGGCGTCATGAACGGGAACCTCGGCGTGATCGAGGCTTTCGAGCGCGAGAAAGGCAAGGTTTTCCTCCGCTGCCGACTCGACTCCGACGACGGGATCGGAAAGGTCGTGCGCTTCTGCCCCGAGGATTATCGATCGGTCGACCACGGATATTGCGTGACCGTCCACAAGAGCCAGGGCGTGACCATCAACAACTCCTACGCCCTGATCAACGACGGGATGGCCGACCGCGAATGGACCTATGTCGCGGCCAGCCGGTCGCGTTTCCGGACCAAACTCTACGCCGTCGAGGGCGACGTCTCCCATCTGCTCGAGGAGAATCACCACAAACTCGGCAAGGCCGAGCAGGAGGAACTCGAGCGGCAGGCCCAACTCAAGATGATGGGATCGCGGATGGGCAAGAGCCGGGCGAAAGACACCTCGCTGGATTACCCGATGTCGCAGCAGCCCTCCGAGGCGGAGCCGGCGGCCAAGCCGCAAAAGGCGAATGGGCCCGCCGAGGCGGCGCCCGCGCCGCGGCGCAAGGGGCATTTCAATCCCTCCGGGGCGGAGTCGGCGGATCTGGCCAAAAAAGCCCGCGAGGCGGAGCGCAAAGAGCGCGAAAAGGCGGGCCGACAGACGGAGAAGTCCCGCAAACCCGCGTCCGATGGGCGAAGCCGCTGATTCTTGTCGGCGGCGCGGGGGCGAGGCGCTTGCGTATGATATATATATATGATAATTCGATGGCCATGGAGACAACCAGGAGGAGATCATGGACGCCGGCGCGGAGATGGGCCCCAAAGAAGCCAAGCAAGGCGGGTGGAGGCTGACTTTGGACGAAATCGCCCAGATCGAAGAGGGGACCTATTCCCCGGAGTTTCTCCGGATGGCCCTTCTTCTGGGCGAGGACAACTGCAAGCGCGCCTACTTGGCTCACTTCGAGCGCCTGCGCGACGCCGCGAGCCCGGCCGAGGCGGCCATGGCGGCCCGCAAAGGCGCGCAGGCGAGCGCGGAGGCGCTAGCCCGGGCGGAGGCCAACCCGGCGCAGACCGAGTGGCTCAAGATCAAGGCCTTGGGGGTTGAGCGGCGCAGGGCCGAGGAGGGCGCGCGGCGCGCGGCGGCCGGGCTGCCTTGCCGATACGATCGCCGGGGCGGAGAGTGGGTTTATCCGGGGCGCTGGGCCCCGGTCCCGCATGTGGACGCCGCGTAGGCGGACATTTCGGGCCGCGGCGGGGCGCATTCTCCCGACAAGGCGATCCCGTGTTGCGGGCCAAAACATAACGCGCTATATTTATCTCATGTTCAGACAAGGAGAGAAACGATGAGAGATCAGATGCCCAAAATCGAGGCGGCGCAGGAAGCCCGGTCCGAGGCGCTCCGCGGCGTGGAGCGGGCGGAGCGGGATCTCCTCTCCCAAATCGAACGGTTCGGGGCGCTCGAGAGCGCCATCGCCGGGCTTTGCGAGGCGAGCGGAATCAGCGACCACTACAACCTCACGGCGGCGCCGGCGGATTTCCGGGACGGGAGGACCACGCGGGATATGGTGGCCTCGTGCGTCAAGCGCCGGCAGGCTGACGCCAACAAGAGCGAGGGGTGGGCGTTCCGCTCCCTCGCGCAGGAGGCCGAGTCCATCTCGGGCGGCGCCATGGCGGAGGCGCAGGCGGCGCGCTCGGAGCGAGCCTGGTCGATGGGGGCGGTGAGCAGCGATGCCATGGATCGGGCCGAGGCGCTCAATTCCCTCGAAACGCAACTCTACGACTATCGGAAAGCCCAAACGGCGCACCTCCGATATCCGGATGACACCGCGCCGGCGCGGATGCCCAAAGATCTCGAGAGGGCGCTCGCGCGCAAGGTGGTCGCGGATTTCGGGAAAAATCCCGACGCGGCCGTCGTCCTATACAAGGCGAATTCCCAGCGGGGGATCGCGGAGATCGAGGCGCGCATCGCCGCCCTCGCCGAGGCCAAAGGCGTCGCCTCGCGGGCCGCCCTCAAGGTCAAGCACGTCCAGAAGGGGCAGCGCGACTTCCTCGAGCGGGCCACCGCCGACATCGAGCCTCCGCGGGAGGGGTATGGGCCCCAGAAAGAGGGCGGGCCGATTCGGGGGCGCTGACCGACGGGCGGCGAGTTTTTTTTGCCATTGCGCGCTATATTTATCGCGTCGACACAAGACGCTAGAGGAGCCAAGAAATGCACGACAAGACCAGCGTTCTCTCCACCGAAGCCGTGGATTTTCTCGTCAGCCTCAGCGAGGAGGACCAGGCTCTCATCGCCTTCGGCCGCAAAGACATTCGCCTCGATCCGGTGACGGAGCGGCTGGAGGTCGTCGATCTCCGGCAGGCCGGGCCGAACTGCCCGGGCCGGCTCCATGTGAGCCTCAACCTCTCGGACGCGATGCTCCAGGAGCGCAAGGATCTGATCCCTGAGGTCGCGAGCGCGCTCTCCATGACCGCCCAACTGTATCCGGACCGATTCGCCCAGATGCTCAACACCGTCCGCAAGGACTTCGATTTGCCCGAGATCGTGGAGCCGGACCTTCATCATGGCAAATACGAGGGCCTGGTGATCGCCCAGAACAAATCCGAATCGATCCTGCGCGACCAAAAGGGGCAAAATATCGCCCTGCGGCACGAGAGCCTGGAGTCCAAGCCCGCGGCGAACTCCGTGGCTCGGGTGACGTTCCGGCCCGACGAGAAGGCGAAAGTCGAGACCGTCAAGCGGGAGTCGGACCAGGGCAAGGGGCGCGGGCAAGACCGCGGCATATGACAGGGGGAGTCGATATGGCATCGGGAGAGGGATCGGCCTATTTTGAGATGATCCGGGGGATGGCGGACGCGATGGAGCGAGCGCGGGCGATCGCGCCCAACGGCGCGGAGTTCGAGCGGTTCGAAGACCTTCTGGTCGGCCCCTCTGGGGTTCCCAAGGTCTCCTTGTATTACTCCCTCTCGCGCGGGTGCCTTCTCGCCTTGCCCTTCGGATCGGAGCAGACCTCCGATCGGATCGTCGCGCCGTTCAACGTCGACTTGCGCGCGGCGGGCAATGTCCGCGAGGCATGCCGGGAACATGTGCGCCTGACCGGGTGGCTGGTTCGGCACGAGGCTCTTCCCAATTTCGTGAGTCGGGCCAAGGCCTTCTCCGGGCGGAGGGCTGGCCTCGCGCCGGGAGTTTGAGTTTTTTCGCGCCTCGGCGCTATTGTTATCGCGTTTTGCATTCAGGGGGTCCTCCATGAGCGAAGAAGCCGACAAAAACCTCGCCGACGCGGCCGGGCGGGCCGATCTACAGGCGGCGCTCGCCGCGTTGCGCGCGGGCGGAGATCCCGACGCCGCCGGCCCTTTCGGGCTGAGGCCGCTGCACCGCGTCGCCGCGGCGGGGGCGGGAGGGGCTGACGCCGGGGTTTGCCTGGCCATTCAGGCGGCCTTGCATCGGGCCGGGGCGAACCCGAGCCTTCGCGACGACAGCCATCGCGTCGCGTCCCATTACTGGCCCAGCGAAGCGTTTCGCGCCGCCAACCTGGCGCAGGCGCTCTACGTCAAGGGGGACCTCGCCGCCTTGCGCTCGCTGCGCGTGGGCGGAAAGGCCTTGCGCGATTGGCTCCCCGATGGGGAGATCCCGGCCCGCGGGCCCGCTCGGCCGATCGACGGCGGGAGGTCGCTATGAGATTCCTCGCCTCCGCGGCCCTCGCTCTCCTGCTCGCCGTTTCCCCTGCGGCCTTCGCGGCGGACGGGCACGATTTCTTCCAGTCTAGCCTCGGCGATTTGAGGGCCGACCTGGCCGACGCCAAGTCTGGCGGCAAAAAGGGCGTGCTGGTCATGTATGAGATGGACGACTGCCCATTTTGCCATCGGATGAAAACGACCGTCCTCAGCCAGCCCGAAGTCCAGAAATGGTTCAAGGACCGATTTCTGATTTTGAGCCTCAAGGTCGATGGGGACGTGGCGCTGGAGGATTTCGACGGGAAGCCCACCACGGAGAAGGCTTTCGCCTTGGCCCAGCGGGTTCGCGCGACGCCGGCCTTCGTCTTTTACGGCCTTGACGGGAAGCCCGCCGCGCGGTTCACGGGCCCGACCAAGGACGCCGCCGAGTTTTTGCTGCTGGGCCGCTATTTCGAGGAGGGGGCGTGGAAGGGAAAGTCCTTCGCGGCCTACAAGCGCGAGCGCGGGGGCGCGGGGGCCCTCGCAGAAAAACCATAGATGCTGCTTGGCGCGAAAGCGCCGATTTGAGGGCCCGAGGGCGCCGGGCGATTTTGGCCGGCGCGGCAAGGCGAACACCAACCAGAAAGGAGAGAAGCGATGAGCGATCAGCATGACATGGAGAAGCGAATGGCGGCGGGGATGGCCAAGCACATGGCCCAATCGTTGGAGTCGAGCGAAGGCGGGGTCGACGTGACTTTCTCGGAGGGCAAATACGGGATCCATTTCCCCTACAACACGGCCCTGATGCGCCAGATCAAATCGATCAATGGGGCTGCATTCGACAAGGAGACCAAGGCCTGGACCGTCCCGCTGACGGAATACGACGCGATCCGCGACGCCGTCTCGAGCATGCGCGTCACTCTCAAGGCGCAGACAGAGGCCCGCGCGGACATGGTCGAGAAAATCAAGGCGCTTCGTCCGGAGGCCACAATCCGAGACGCGTTCGCGAACGACAACTCCCGCGAGAGCGGCCCGATCATGCTGGTCAACGAGTTCTACGTCGCCCAAGACCGCGGCAATGGCCTCGTCAAACTGCATGACCGAGCCAAACTCAACAGCGTCCCGGTGGCCGGGGAGGACAAGTCGATCTTCTACAAGGGCGGAAGGGGGATCGTCCAAGAGCGCAGGAGCGCGAAGGAAGCCGAAGGCGGAGGGCCGGGCGCGGGCAAGCGCGGGGCCGAAGCCTCGATGTGACGAAGAGGGAAGACCAGAAGGGGCCGCCTCGATGAGCGCGGCCCTTTTTCCGCCTGTCCGAAAGACAAGCCTGGGGCTTGCGCGATCCGGCGGGCTCTAGTAAAACGCGATATGTTTATATCGCTTATGGATGAGGAGCGGCCATGCCGAAAGACCATTTCTGGATCTGGACGGATCGGGGGGGCAGCCTTTCGACGGGGAGGCTCGCGGAGGAGATGCGCGAAGCGCTCGGCGAGAGCGACGACGACGGCGGCTATCTGCCCGACGCGGTCGACGAGGCCACCATCCGCGCCTACAACGCCGCGATCGCGAAATCCCGCAAGGCGGCGCTCGCCGCCAAGGCCGCGCGGATCGTGGCGGTCGGAACGGTTTTCCATGTCGACCTGGAGTTCGAGCGCGCCTATTTGGAGTCCGGAGATCGCCAATATCTCCTCTCGAAGAGAAAGATGCCGCTCGATGTCTGGAATGAGATCGAGGTCGGGGCGAAGGTGGAGTTCGAGCCGAGCGAGTCGATGGAGGCGCGGCGGGCGCGGGTTGTCTATTGAGATTTCCAGCGATGGAAATTCCGGAAAAAAGGGAGGCGGCATGAAAAGAGGATCAGGAATCGGAAAAGCGATCGCGGCGGCCGCGCTGGCCGCGGCCTTGGCCGGCCCGGGGGCGGCGCTGGCGTGGCAGGCGAACACGTTCGCGCTGACCGACGGGGATTTCGCGCGGGACGCGAAGGAGGCCAAGGAGGGGGGGAAAAAGATCGCGATCATCGTCCACATGGACGACTGCCCCTCCTGCGAGGCGCTCGAGGCCCACCTGGAGTCCTCTCCGGCGCTGATCAAAGGGCTGGCCAAGGGCCATGTCCTTATGGGGGTCAACATCCGCGGGGCCGTAGAACTGACGGCTCCGGACGGGAAGAAAATGACCGAGGGGGAATACGCGAGAAGCCTTGGCGTCTTCGCGACGCCCACCGTGGTTCTTTTGGGGGCGGATGGCAAGCCCGAGGCGAGCGCGCTCGGATACGCCGCCTCGAAATCCCTGCTCGAGGCCCTCGCGGGCTCCGGAAACCCCAAGAGAGAGGCGAAGAGCGATGCGCGAAAAAAACGGTCCTGACCACGCCCTCTCCGAAGAGATGGGGGGGCCGTTCCGAACGGCCTCGACGGAATGGCTGCGCCAGGTCGGCGCGGGCGAAATCGACGCGAGGGCAGAAAGCCTCAAAGAACTGGCCAATCGCGGGCTCAGCCCCGACGGGGAATGGGTCGGGTTCGGGGACGCCGAGCGGCTCGCGCGGGAGGCGATCCAAAAACTCCCTTCCGCTCGTCGGAAGGGGGAAATCGGGCGCTAGAGCATTTGCCGCGGGCGTCATCGCGCGCTAATATGCTATTGTTATAGCGCTCTTCAGGAGAGAGAAATGGCTGACAGGAAAGAGTGGAAAAGCGGATTCGACGAGATCACGGATCGGGTGATCGCCGCGATGGAGAAGGGGGAAACCCCTTGGCAGAAGCCCTGGAGCGCCGCGGCGATGAATCCGATCAATCCAACCACAGGAAAAGAGTATCGGGGCGGGAACCGGATCGCCCTCGCCCTCGAGTGCCGGGAGGATCCGCGCTGGATGACGTATAAGCAGGCGGCGGAGGCCGGATGGCAGGTCCGCAAAGGCGAGAAGGGAGCGACGGTCATCAAGATGGTCGAGCGAGGATTCTCCAAGGACGCGAAGGCCGACGAGGACGGGAGCGAGGCGGAGGCCAAGAAAGGGTCCTACCTCGTCGAAAAGCGCTACACGGTCTTCAACGCGTCCCAGGTCGACGGGATCCCCCCGCTGGAGGTCGCCAAGCCGCTCGAGTTCAGCCCGGCCGAGCGGGGAGAGGCCCTGATGCAGGCGCTTGTCGAGCGCACCGGGCTCCGGATCGAGCATGGCGGGGCCCAGGCCTTCTATTCGCCTTCGCGGGACATGATCCAAATGCCCAATCGCGAGACGTTCCGCTCGATCTACGAATATTACGCCACAAGCCTGCACGAGGCGGCGCACTCGACACTTCATGCCAAAAGGCTGGACAGAAAAGAGGCTTTAGGAAAACAGCATGGCGATCAGGCCTATGCGCTCGAAGAACTTCGGGCAGAAATCGCAAGTTGTTTCCTGGCCGCGAAAATCCCCGGCCTTCAGGTCGGAGAAGAGCACATACAGAATCATGCTTCGTATCTGAACAGTTGGATTAAAGCGCTGAAAAACGACAAGCGGGAGATCGTCCGGGCCTGCGCCGACGCCGAGAAAATCTGCGCCTACATCATCGACAACGAACTCGAGCATCGCAAAGAGAAGGAGGCTTCCAAGGGCCTCGAGGCCGAGAAGGCCTCCGGACGCGAAGCCGAAGCCGAGTCCGCTCCCGCTCGCCCCGCGGCGCGCCCGATGAGCCAGTCCAAAGGCAAAGAGGCCTCCAGGGGCCACGGCCTATCTTTGTGAGGAGGCGGGAATGCCCACGCTGATTTTCGACGCCGAGCAAGTCCGCGAACTTTACGAGCACGCCAAGGCCGCCTCGAGCCACTCGGCGACCTTCGAGCATCTGCTGGATCCGGCCTTTCTCAAGGCCGGGGAGTCGATGCCGGCCAACGGCGTCATGAGGCCGGATCAGGCCGACAACGCGAAGATTCCGGCGCACCTGATCCTCGTGAAGGACCAGGGCGTCTATCTGATGAGTTCGGGCAATCCGCCCCTGGCGGGAAAGCGCGACGCGAAGAGCCCGAACGGCACGCCCTATCGGCCGATGCATCACGTCGTCTTCGCCGACGGGCTCGGGGCGGACGCGGATTACGAGGATCTCAGCGCCGTGAGCGGAGACGATTTCGCCGAGGCGATTCCGCTGGATCTCTTTGGGCCGGCCATGGAGAGCGGCGCGAAGACCCTCTCGCTGCGCCTGACCGAGACGCAGATCCGGATCTCGTTCTCCGGGATTCCGAAGCCGGAGATCGAGCGGCCGAAGGTCGATCCTTCTTGGCTGGCTTACATCGAAAAGCAAATCCCCCCGGTGAGAAAAACCCTTTGGGCCGAGGAGCGCGGAACTTACCGCGGGGCGATCGTCGGGGTCGATGAGCACGCCGTCGCCCAATACGTCGAGACGCCGGGGCTTCTGGTCCTCCACGAGAAGGCGGACATGGGGCGGGCCGTCCGGCTCGGGGAAATCCTTCGGATCCGATACCCCAAGCGGAACCAATGCGTTATTGAGCACTACAGCGCGAGGACCCGGTGGCCGGAGGCGTGAGGCCTGGGGCGGCGTGGCGGGGCGAAATCGAGAGGAAAGGAAACGGATGATGGCGGAGATGGAGTCGAAGTGGGAGCCGGGGAAGGCGGCGGCGAGCGAGGCGGACTTTCGGAGGGCGCTGGAGTTTCTCTCCGACCCCGAGTCGGCCGCGAGCAAGGCGGCCTTCCTCGGGGCCGCCGGCGGCGAGAGCGCCGCGGCGGGGAGGCTCTTTGGGGCCTGGCTGGCGCGACGAGCGAGAGAGATCAATTCGGCGCTTGAGCAGGCGGGCGGTGATCGGCGCGGGTTCGACGGCCTGACCGAGGACGCCAAGTCGCTGCTGATGGACTTGGCCGAGATCCGGGGGGCGCTGGCGGATGAATCCTTCGAGCCGTTCGCGAAGCAGTCCATCGGCCTCAAGGAGGGCGAGGCGAAAGTCCTCGCCGAGCAAGTCGACGATCTGCGCGACTTCTCCGGGGAACTCGCCGAGGCGCTCTCGGAGAGCCCGGACTCCGCCCGGGCCATCGCGAAACTGCGCGAGAGCCCGGAGTGGCGGCGGGCGGTGAAGGGGTCCTCCGAGCGCAGGATCGACGCCGAAAGTTATTTCGCCCCGCTGCTGGAGTGCATCGCGAAGGAGGCCGGCCCGGCCCTCAAGGCCGAATTGACCGCGAAAATGGAACTGTATATCGAGAGCGGGTGGGCGGAGCGGGACATCCTCGGCGAGGGCAAGCGAAGCCGGGCGACCTCGAAAATCCGGAAACTCTGCGAGGATCTCAAGGCAGGGAGCGGCAAGACCGAGGGGAGCCTCAAGATCATCGGCGACCGCTTCGCCGAGATCTTCATGACCGTCCAAGTCAAAAAATCCATCGGCGAGGCGGGGGAGGAGGACTCCGTCGGGGAGGTCCTGGTCGGGAAAAGCAAAATGGGGATGCGCCAGGCCGGGGCGGGCGTGATCGACGCGGTCCTGCGCGACGCCCGGGATCCGCGCGTGGTCCACGCCGCGATCGTGACGGCCGACGAGTCGACCTGGATCGAGAACAACCAGATATACCGGCACCAGCGCGCCTTGCGCCAAGCCATCAAAGACGGGGCGATCGAGGGGGCGAGCGAGGCGAGGATCTCCTTTTACGTCCCCTCCCTCTTCTACGACAGGGGGGCCGCCAAGGGCCGCGAGATCGGGGAGCAGTTCCTCTCCGCCCTGCGGGATCGGCTCAGCGACGAGGAGCGCCAGACGCTCAACGCCATGCCCTTCCTCTCGGCGATCGGGCGGATTGACCGATCGCACCCCCACTATCCGGTCGAGGCGCTCGCCGGCTGCGATCTGCGCATGATCGGGGCGCGGGCGGAGGGATGGAACAAGAAGTCCCACGCGATCCGCCAAATCAAGGATCCGCAGCGGCGGCGCGAGGCGTTCCTGGGCGCCGTCGGCGAGGAGGTCGCCAAGGCCGCGGACATCTTCCGCAAGAAGCGCCTCGACGGAAGCAAACTCAAGACCGGAAACAGCAACCGCACCCTATTGGGGGCCTATTGCGAAGCGGTCGAGGGGCTCGTCCACCACGCGGCGGACTTCCCCGAGGCCCTCTCCCCGCTGGGGGAGCGCCTCGACGACCTTCGCGTCTTCCGGGCGCAACTCTCCGGCGACAGCGAGATGAAGCGGCGCATGGAGGGCGTGATCATGGCCTTCTCCCGAGAGGGCGGCATCGCGGCCTGGGCGAAAGAGGCGCTCGCCTCCGAGGCGCTCGAGAAGCGGCTGGCGAAGGAGGCTCGGGAAGAGCAGGAGGCCTACGAGCGGGGCGAGGGGGAGGCCTTCGCCGAGCGCGTCCGCCTCTCTCGCGCCGGCGAGGCCCTCAGGGCCGAGGCGAAGCGCGGCGGGATCGAGGCCCTCGCGGCGATTCTCGATCGGGGGGCGCGCGTCGCGGATGTCGACGAAAGGGGATTGGACGCCGCGGAAATCGCCGCGGAGCACGGCCACAAGGATGCGGCGCTGTTCCTGGCGGTCGCGCGGGACAAGCAGGTCCTTCAGGAAGAGATCGAGGCCATGCGGGCGCAGATGGAGAGAAAACCAAAAACCAAGGCGGCGAGGGCCGCGAAAGCGCAAGGAGCGAAGGCATGAGCAGACACGGAATCGCTTTGGGGAAAGACGACAACTGCGTCATCGGGTTCGATCCGATGCTCGAGACGCTCTTTTTCATGACCGGGAAAGCCAGCCGCAGGACCGGCGAGCCCGTCCTTTGGCTCGGGGGAGATTTCCGGGAGTTTCTCGATCCCGCTCTCCTTGAGGGCGCGATCCGCGAGCGCTCGGGCGAGGACGGGTTTCGGATCGATCCCTCCGTTCGGGAATCCATTCGGTCCGAGGCCTTGCGCCATTTCGACGCCCTGGGGAGCGCCGGGGACCTCTCCGCGGGGGAGGTCGAGAAGATCCGGCGGGCCATCGGAGCGAGAGCCCGCCTCGAGCGTTAGGCCTCGGGGCGTTCCGAGATATGCGCGCGGAATCCCGCGCGGCGCTTCCTCCTTTCCCCTTTTCGCCGCGATTCGAGCCGGCTGTCCGTTTCGCCGCCGCGGCTATTGCTTTCTCGCGCGTGAGTGATATACATATAGCGCTCACAACAACAACCAACCGCGCGAAGGATTCCCATGAACAACAACAAACTTCCCTTGGCCCGCGCTCTGGCTCTGGCCGTCGCCTTGTCCCTCCCCTCCATCTCCTCGGCGGCCGAAGCGGACCAGGGTCCCGCCGCGGTCCAAGAGGGCTCCGCCACGATCAAGATTCGGGGCTGGAGCGTGCGGGCGCCGGCTGGGGAGGCCGCGGCGGCGCTGCGGGAGATCTCCGAGGAGGGGAGCGCCGAGGCGGCGGCGCTGTCGGCGGAGATCCAGGGGGCCCTGCGCGCGGCCGGGCTCATTTCGGTGGCCGTGACGGCGTATCAGGACGAGAAGGAGATCGAGGTCCGCTACCTGCCCGTCGAGGTCCGAGGAGACGAGCGCTACGCGAAGTTTTTCCGCTCGCTCGACGGGAAGCCGCTCGACAGCGACGGCCTCGAGGCCAAGGCGCGAGTCGCCAAGGCCGCCGCGCGGCACAACGGCGAATCCATCGCCATCGGCGTGAGCGCGCCCCAAGGCGGCGCGATGCCCATGGAGATCCGGGGAACGCCCGCCGGCGGGCTCGGGTGGGACGCCACGGCGATCTTTTCGACCTACGGCCAGCGCTACTCGGGGCGGGACGTGGCGACTCTGACCGCGGCGAGGGGGGTCGGGCATGACACGCAGATCAGCTTCGCCTATTCCGAGGGCCTCGCGAACCTGCGCGATGAATCGCGCGGCGGCTTTTACCATTCCGGGATGGCGGGGGCGGACGTCGCCTTGGAGAGCGGAGTCCTCAGCGCGCGGGCCAGCGCGACCCGCTACAAGCACGGCGGAGACCTGCTCCCCTACGACATCCGCGGAGCGGTCGACCGGGTCGACCTCGAGTTCGACCGGCCGCTCTCGGCTGCGGCCTCGCTGACCCTCGGCGGAGGATATGTCCAATCGAAGACCGAGATCCGGGCGGCGGGCTTGGAGGGCGAGCAGCGCTTCGCCTACGCCTCGGCCGGCGCGCGCTGGGCCAAGGGCGACTTCTCCGGCGGCGCCAAGATCGTCCAGGGCCTCGGCGGCTCCGAATCTTTCAACGTCGCCCCGCTGGGCGGGCTTTTCGACCCGACCTTCACGGCGATTCAGGCCGAGGGGCGCTACGGGGCCGCCCTCTCGGAGAAGGTCCGGGTGGATCTCTTCGCGGCGGCGCAGGCCGGGACCGAAGGGACTCCGGGGCCGATGCAATTCTACGGCGGCGGGCCGGATCGCGGGCGGGCCTACACGACCGGGAATATCGCGGGCCCCAGCGGGGTCGCCGGCAGCGCGGTCCTCACCTGGCAGGCGCGCGAGCGCGTGGCCCTCTACGCCGGAGCCGACGCGGCCTATGTCGCGCCCGTCGCGGGGCCGGATCTGAGCCAGTCCTCCGTTTTCGTGGGCGCCAAAGGCTCCCTCAAGGACACGAAATTGAATTGGGATGTTTCGATGACCAAGGCTCTGAGCCCCTCCTCGAAAGAGGACGCCGGCTGGCAAGTGATGGTCTATATCGGATGGTCTTTTTGAGCGGGAGGGCGAGGCCGTTCGTCGGGAGCGATCCCGGATCTGTTGCTTTGCCAGCCTAACGCGATATAAATATATCACTGCCAACGAACAGCCAGCCGGAGACGCCCAATGACCAAGAAACCTCAAGCCGGAAAAAGCCCCTTCCCCGCGAAACGCTCCCCGATCGCCGGGGCGGTCCTCCTCGCGCTCGCGCAGAGCCAGGCCTTCGCCGCCTTGCCGCAGGGCGGGCAATTCCAGACGGGGGCCGGCAGCATCGGCTACGCCGGAAACGCCGTGACCGTCTCCGTGACGGCGGCGCCGGTCTCGGGCGGGGCCAATGTGGGCGTGGTCAACTGGCAGAGTTTCAACGTCGGGGCGGGCAATAGCGCGAATTTCGCGAACAACATCCCCGGCAGCTCCCAACTCAATCTCGTCAACATCGACCGCCAAGGAGCCGCGAGCCAGATCCACGGCGCCATCAACGGCAGCGGGCCGGGGATGAACATCATCTTGGTCAACCCCAACGGCGTGACGGTCGGAGACGGGGCGCAGATCAGCACGACCGGAGCGTTCATGGCGGTCGCCGGCGACGTGTCCCCCTCGAGCGCCCAGGATGGCGCCGCCGGGGCGGTGACGATCGCCCTCAACAACGCGCCGGTCGTCTTCAGCAGCAAGGCCCAGGCCAGCGGGGCGGGCATGATCAAGGCCGGCCCGTCCGAGGCTCTTCGCCTCGTCGCGGCGGGCCCGGAGGCGAGCGCCCCGTCGGTCGTCGGGTCTTCGGACCTGCGCCTGGAGGGCGAGTCTCAATGGAACATGGAGGGCGGGGCGATGATCGGCGAGGCGCAGCGCGTCATCGCCGACGGGGCCCTCAGGATCGGAGGAAGCCTGATCGCCGGATCGGCGGCCGTGGACATCAGCGCGGCGAGCGTCGTCATCGAGGGAAGCCGGATTGAGGCCCGGGACGCGGGGTCCAAAGTCCGGATCGGGGGCGGGTTCGCCGGCGCGGACGCCGGGATCCCCAATGCCCAAAATGTCTCGATCGACAAGGACAGCGCGATTCTCGCCGGAAAGGGCGCCGAGATCGCGATCTGGTCGGATGGGACCACCTCGTTCGCGGGCCTGATCGAGGCTCCCTTGGCCAAGGCCGAGGTCTCCGGCAAAGAGAGCCTGCTCTATTCCGGATTCGCCAACCTGAAGGATCCGGAAACCGGGAAGTTCGGAGACCTTCTGCTCGATCCTGCGACCGTGACCGTCCGATCGAGCGGAACGGCCTCGATCGGCGACGTGTCTCCGGGCGGGGCGGGCGGGGCCATCAGCGGCGCCACGCTCTCCGCGGCGCTCGGCGGGGCGAGCGTCACGCTCCAGGGCACGTCGCTCGTGTCGATTGGAGACCATATCAACGGCGGGGGCGGGAATCTGACGATCCAAGGCGGCGCCGTCGATTTCCGGCCCGCCACGATCACGGATCCCTCGCTGATCCAACTCAACGGCGGATCGCTGATCATCACCGGCACGACGCTGCGGATGGCGGGAACCGTCGTCGACACCGGCGGGGGAGATTTCCGCGCGACCATGACCTCGACCGTAACTCTCGACAGCGAGATCGCGGCGTTGCTTTGGGGGTTCACGAGTTCGCTGCTCGACAAATCCATCCATATCAACGCCGGCGGCGGTGACATCGACATCTCCGGGCGCAGCGCGATCATCAACTCGGCGGTTCTGGACGCCGGGGCCGGGCGCGTCGGGGTGGCCACCACCGCCGGGTCTCTTGGATTCTCCTACAATGGGGCGTCCTCCCTGTCCACCATCATCGACAACGAGGTCCGCGGGGGCGCTGGGGTGTCTCTCTCCGCGGTCGGGGGCGATCTGCGCGCCAAGCAAACCCACGTCGAATCGCAGGCTGCCGCGGGGCGCGCGGGGGATATCAGCATCAGTTCGACCGGCCTCATGCTGCTGACCTTGGGCAGCACCGTCCGATCCGTCGCGCTCGACGGGGCCGACGGCGCCGGCGACATCGCCCTCTCCTCGGGCGGCGCGATGACGATCAACAACTCGGCCATCTGGGCGAGCGGATACGACGCGGGCATGAATCTTCTCGGGTCGGGGGCGATCTCCATCTCATCGGGAGGGACGCTTTCAGCGCAAAGTTCGCAGATCTCCAACGTCGGGGAATGGGCGGCCGGCGGCGTCGTGGGAGACGCCATCAAAGCCCCGATCTCCATCTCGGCTCCCTCCTTCTCGATAACGAGAGCCTCCACGTTCAGCGACTACTGGGCCGACGGCGTTCTCTACCCGCAGGCGACGCCGCCCGCCGGGCGGACGATCCCCCAATCCGACCGATTCTGGCGCGTCCACGGATCCGGCGACGTGAGCCTGACGGCGACGGCCGGGCCCGGGTCCTCCACGGCGAGCGGCGTGTTCAGCCACGGCAACCTGAGCGCGGCCGTGGTGGGGAGCCTCTCCGGGACCTATTTTTGGGCGGACGGCCGGCTCGACGCGTCCCAAACCAACAGCGCGAGCGGGGGAGGCCTCTCCTTTGTCTCGTCTCGCGGGGCGGGGGGCTTGATCCAAGCGCAGGGGGCGGCGACGGCCTCCACGCTCTCCAACCTTCAGGGCGGCGATTTCCGCATCGTCAGCACGGGGTCCCAGGTCAGCATCAACGGGTATTCGAGCGCGGATCCCGCCGGATCCATCGAGATCGACGCGGCCACGAACGCGAGCCTCGCCGGCGCGGGCGGCACGTTCAGCCTGCTGGCGCGAGGGGGCTCCGGAAGCGTCACGTTCGGCAACGGCGAGGGCGGGAGCGCGGTTTCCTCCGGGGCGATGGCGGGCGCGCTCTCGAACTCGAGCGGGGCCTATCTGTTCGAGAGCCAGGGCGGAGACGTGGCCTTCTCCGGCGAGAGCGCCGCGGGACCGGACGTCTCGCTTCGGGCCGCCGCCGGAAACGTCTCGATCTCCGGCGCGGAGACTCGCGTCGGGGATTTGACGGTCGACGCGATCAACGCCTCGATTCTCACCGCGGCCAAATTCCGCGCCGATGGCGACGTCATCGTTCGCGCCTCCAACGACGCCACGCTGACTGATTTCTCGATCCTTGGGAATCTCACGGTGGAGGCGGGCAACATCGCGACCGTGACGGGGCTGACCAGCCTGTGGGACTACGGATGGCTCCCCTTGGATCAGGCAGGGATCCGCGGCGATGGCGTCTTCAACAGCGTCGGCGGCGACGCGGCGATCTCCGCGGCGAACACGGCCGTCCTCAAAGATCTGATTGTCGCGGGAAGCCTCGGCGCCTCCAGCGCGAACGGGGACATCCAGGCGCTCGAATCCTCGGCGCTCGGAATCGGGGTTCGGGTCGGCGAATCGAAGAGCCACCTGAATCTCCATGCGGCCGGGACGACCGATTCGCTCGGGAACGCGACCCTGACGGCCCTCAACGGGACGGTCCGCTATGGCGACTCGGGGGCGGGGCTTTATGGCAGCCTTCAGGCGACGGGCGACATCTCGATCCGCGCAAAAGACTATGACGCGACCTACGGATGGGATTACGCGGCATCGAGCGAGACCAACGGGCTCGGCGGGGCGCTCCTGATCGATGTCTCCGGAGACATCGTCAACATGAACGCCCAAGCCGACCGCAGCGTGACGGCTCGCGCGGGCGGAACCGCGACGATCCAATACGCTTACGCCGGGGAGGGGTGGGATCATTACGATCCGAGCGCCGCCGTGAGCGTCGAGGCGAACGAGATCGTCGTCGCCCCCGGCGGGATGGCGGAATCCGAAGGGACGCTGGCCTTCCGGTCGCGAAATTCCATCGTCATCGGGCAAGTCGGCGACGCCGCCAACGCGACCAATGTTCGCGGATGGCTCGGCGTGGATCTCACGGTCGACGACAAGAACACCAACACCGGCGCCTACGACACGTCCTCGGTCCTGGCCAATCACGGGACCGTCCTCACCGGGGCGTCCTGGGACACGGGGTTCGCGCAGCCGGCCGTCGAAGACAGCATCGCGAACATCCGCCTCCAATTGGCGGCGCCGACGCCGGCGGCCTCTTGGATCATCGACCCGGTCGTCCAGAGCCCGCTGCCGGCGGACAACGACCCGAGCGTCGCGCATCCCGGATACAACTGGGAAGCCTGGGCGGCTCCCGCGGCGAAGGTCTTCGCGGTCCCGACGGCCGACAACATCCTCGGAAATCTCGCCCCGGTGGAGGACGCCGCCACCAAGGCCTACGGAAGCCCCGCCTACTACAACGCCTTGGTCGGGCGGACCAACTACAACCTCCCCGGCGACATCGTCTCCCCCGACATGTATCTCCCCGGGGTCTGGGTTCTCGCGCCAACCATCGGGGTCGACATCCTCGCGGCCGACTACTCGATGCTCTACGGGGACGCCGTCCCGTCCCTCTCGTGGTCTTGCGGCGCCCTCGACTGCGCGTCGCTTTCCTTCTCCGGAAGCCTCTCGACCTTGGCGACCTCCTCTTCTGACGCCGGGATCTACTCGATCGGCCAGGGAAGCCTCTCCCTGAGCAGCCCCGGATACCACATTGAGAGTTTCACGGCCGGGACTCTGACGATCGCCCCGCGCCCGCTCGACATCGCGGCGCTGGGCGCCTGGAAAATCTACGGGCAGTCCGATCCGGCCTTGGCTTACGCGATCGCGGGGCTCGTAAACGGCGACACGGCGGCGGGCGTTCTCTCGGGATCCCTCTCGCGGGCCGCCGGCGAGAATGTCGGGTCCTACGCGATCGGACAAGGCAGCCTCGCCTCCAACGGCAACTACACCATCAACTTCACCGGCGCCAGCCTCACCATCGATCCGGCGCTGCTGAGCATCGTCGCCAACGGCGCGAGCAAGACCTACGGCCAGGCCGATCCTTCGCTGACCTACTCGGCCTCCGGCCTGGTCGGATCGGATGCGATCTCCGGATCGCTCTCGCGGGACGCTGGCGAGAACGCCGGATCCTACGCGATCGGGCAAGGAAGCCTCGACGCCGGCAGCAACTACACCATCAACTTCACCGGAGCCAGCCTCACCATCGATCCGGCGCTGCTGAGCATCGTCGCCAACGGCGCGAGCAAGACCTACGGCCAGGCCGATCCTTCGCTGACCTACAGCGCGAGCGGGCTCGCAAATGGCGACACGGCTGAATCCGTTCTCTCCGGATCCCTTTCGCGAGACGCTGGCGAGAATGTCGGTTCCTACGAAATCAGGCAAGGAACCCTCGTCTCCAATGGGAACTACGTCGTGGGTTTTGTCGGGGAGGCCTTCCAAATTGACCCGGCAAGCCTCCTGATCGTCGCCAACGGCGCGAGCAAGACCTACGGCCAGGCCGATCCTTCGCTGACCTACAGCGCGAGCGGGCTCGCAAATGGCGACACGGCTGAATCCGTTCTCTCCGGATCCCTTTCGCGAGACGCTGGCGAGAATGTCGGTTCCTACGAAATCAGGCAAGGAACCCTCGTCTCCAATGGGAACTACGTCGTGGGTTTTGTCGGGGAGGCCTTCCAAATTGACCCGGCAAGCCTCCTGATCGTCGCCAACGGCGCGAGCAAGACCTACGGCCAGGCCGATCCTTCGCTGACCTACTCGGCCTCCGGCCTGGTCGGATCGGATGCGATCTCCGGATCGCTCTCGCGGGACGCTGGCGAGAACGCCGGATCCTACGCGATCGGGCAAGGAAGCCTCGACGCCGGCAGCAACTACACCATCAACTTCACCGGAGCCAGCCTCACCATCGATCCGGCGCTGCTGAGCATCGTCGCCAACGGCGCGAGCAAGACCTACGGCCAGGCCGATCCTTCGCTGACCTACTCGGCCTCCGGCCTGGTCGGATCGGATGCGATCTCCGGATCGCTCTCGCGGGACGCTGGCGAGAACGCCGGATCCTACGCGATCGGGCAAGGAAGCCTCGACGCCGGCAGCAACTACACCATCAACTTCACCGGCGCCGACTTCACCATCGATCCGGCGCTGCTGACGGTGATCGCAAACCCGATCGAGAAAATTTTCGGCGAGAGCGATCCCGCCCTGACCTACAGCGCGAGCGGGCTCGTTGGCTCGGATGCGATCTCGGGATCCCTCTCGCGGGACGCCGGAGAAACTGTCGGGTCCTACGCGATCTGGCAGGGCAGCCTCGACGCCGGCAGCAACTACACCATCAACTTCACCGGCGCCGACTTCACCATCGATCCGGCGCTGCTGACGGTGATCGCAAACCCGATCGAGAAAATTTTCGGCGAGAGCGATCCCGCCCTGACCTACAGCGCGAGCGGGCTCGTTGGCTCGGATGCGATCTCGGGATCCCTCTCGCGGGACGCCGGAGAAACTGTCGGGTCCTACGCGATCTGGCAGGGCAGCCTCGACGCCGGCAGCAACTACACCATCAACTTCACCGGCGCCGACTTCACCATCGGGGAGGCCCCCAAGCCGGCTTTCGACCCGGCCCTCGCGCCCGCCTCCCTGAATCCGATCACGGTCGAGACCTCCGCGGAGGAAGAGAGCCCGATCCTTCGCACTAGCGTCCTGATCATCCCCAGGGATAGCGCGAGCGGGCAGATGGCGCTCGATGTCGCGGGGCCGTCGCTGGTCATCGGCGAGCCGAAGCCGGCGGCTCCGGCGGCCGAGCCCGCTGAGGCTTTCCCGGTCGCGGACGAGGCGCCGATTCCCGCTGCGGCTCTCGACCTGCCCAGGAAAATCGTCCTGCGGGGCGTGAACTTCGACAATGACAAGGCGACTTTGCGGCCGGAATCTTTCGCGATCCTCGATGAGGCGGCCGAGCGCCTTCTCGAATGGGGCAGCGTCGCGGTCGAGGTCGTCGGCCATACCGACTGGAACAACACCGACGCCTACAACCTGTCCCTCTCCAAGCGCCGCGCGGAAACGGTCCGCAATTACCTGATCGGGAAAGGCGTCAGCGCCGAGCGCCTAAGCGCGAAAGGCTACGGAGAGCGCCAGCCGGCGGCGGATAACCAGACCGCGGACGGACGATTCCTCAACCGGCGGGTGGAACTGATTCCGCGACAGTAATCTCGGCGCCCGCAAGAAACCGCCCCGGAAACGGGGCGGCTTGCGTTAGCGTTCGCTAACCCGGAAACCAGCGAAAAATAAGGCGATTTAACATAATGCTTATTATGCGAACGCGGAGAATCTTCGTGTCAGGCCTTCTCGGCGGCCCTGGCGGACTTCTCCAACTCCGCGGCCACCAGAAAGGCGGCGACCTCATCCGCAAGGGCGGCGCTCTCTTTCGCGATCGCGTCATCGATTTTCGGGAACGCGGCCATCAGGTTTTCCGCGACAGGAAGATCTCGGCTCGCCGCCGACCAGGCGAGCGCCTCGATGACGTCGTTGAGGCCGTCCTCGATGGAGCGCGACATGCTTTTTGAGGGGTCGGCGCCAGAAAAACGCGCGTTCCTCGTGATCCAGTCCATATGCTCGCGGACGTCTTTCTCGGAATACGTCGGAAACGCCGGGCGATGCGCCTTCGCGATCGCGATCGCCACCTTCATGGCCTCTCTCCATCCGGCGGGCTGGTAGCGGCCCCGAATCAGGCTTAGCGCCTCTTGGCGGCGCTCCTCGAAGACCCGCGATTTTTCATCCTCTCGCGCCTTCCGGATCGAGGAGGCTCTCTTCGACGCCCAGGCGAGGCCATCGAGGATCTCGGCGGCTTTGGCGAGAGTTTTCGCGTCCTCCGCGGAGATCGCGCCAGCGATCTTGGCCGCTTGCGTCCGGATCGATGTCGCGCACCTGCGCATCTCGGAAGAGGATTTGCGCAGGGCCTCTGAATTGCCGAGGGGGCGGTCTGCGAGCGTCTCCGTCAAAGAGCCTCTCTTCACTCGGGCGTTCCTCCGTATGCGCGCAATCCCCTCTCTCCCGCGGGAAAGCGTTCCTCCGTATGCGCGCTTCCCCGCTTGGCGGCGAGGCTCCGCGAGCGCGGGCGACGCTCTTCTTGGGGCGTTCCGAGATATGCGCGATCAGTCTGGATCCGTCTCATTCGGGCAGGGCGATTTTCGATTTGGCCGGGACGCTTGTGAGCGAGGGTTTGAGAATCAGGCCGGCCTGGCTGGTCTCCACCTTCGCTTCCGGATACACCGTCAGGACCGACTTGAGCGCCTGAATGAATTGCCAGCGAAATTTGCGCGGATTGGCGACTTCGCTGCCGAACTGCATCTGCAAGGACTCCCAGGGAACTGTCGTTTGCTTTCGCAGCGTGAACATCCGGTAGGTCAGATAGCAATACAGATCGAGGGCCGAGGGCGAATTCTTCAGATCGCGCAAAGCGCGCATGTCCACGGGGACCGGCGAGCGGACCAATTCCTCGAAAAATCGCTCGGAGAGTTGGATTTTCGAGTCCCACAGGCTGGATTGGTCCGGCGTGTCGGAATCCCACCAGATCTGCGATTTGTCGACCAGCGCGAAAGCGTCGCTGCGCCAATCGACGTTCCCGGCCTCTGGGTTGTCGAGAATCGCGATCTTGGCGGAGAAGGTCCGGCGCATCTGCTCGCGCAGTCGCGTGATGGATCCGTTTTTCCCCCCGGTGGCCGTGTTCATCCCCAAATCCTGCATGAACTTGGCGAGAGAATTGCCCAATACGATTTCCCGGTCTTTCTTGAGTTTGACCTCGCGGCCGATCCAGGCGAGCAGGAGCCGAGGGATCGCCCCGTAGGGGTATCCAAGGCTCACGGCGGTTTGCTCTTGGCGCTTGCGGCCCTTCTCGACGACCGTGTCGATCTTGAGGTAATAGCCCGGCTGGATCACGAGGGAAACCTTCCCGTTCGTTCGGCCCCAGGCTGGCGGGTTGCCTTTGGGCTCCCGATAGGGCAGCGTCGCCTGAACGAGCGCGCGGCAAATGTAGCCCACCTCCCCTGCTCTCCACGCGTCCTCGCTTTCGATGGCCAGGTGCGCGTCGTAAAGCGAGGCGAAGCGGGACGAGCGCTCCTCGGGAATCAGGGATCCTTGCTCCGCGGTTTCCTTCGCCGATTTTCTCGCCATCCTGCCTCCTGCCTCGTTTGGGGTTTTTGGTTGTATATCAGAAATGCTTTGGCTCATCACGCATAAATCGGAACGCCGCTTTTCCTGGAGGCGGGGTTCGCTTTTCGGCCGGCTTGCCGGCTGGGGTTTTCTGCTTTCTCAAAACATCGTCGCAAGGGCGGGCCAATTTGTGGGCAGCGTGCTGTCCACAGATTGGACGCCCCGACTATCAGGCATTTGATAAAAAGATTGATTAAGATCAAATACCTAACTACATAGGCGAAAAAAAACCGCCGCGCGCCGCGCGGGACAAGGGTTTTTCTGTCCGGCGGCGTTCCGACATATGCGTAAAGCGTTCCGAAATATGCGTATGGCGTTCCGGAATATGCGTGGACAACGGGCGAAAGCGTTCCGGAATATGCGTGAGAGGCGTTCCCAGATATGCGTGGACAAGTGGTTGAATCCACAGGCTTATCCACACGGCCCGCCCTGCCCTCCTTCCGCGGATGGCTCCGCGGGCCCTCGGGGCGATACGGGTCGCGCCGCGCCGACGGGGCGTCGCGTTCCTCCGTATGCGCGCAATCCCTTCTCTCGTGGCGGCCGCCGCGCCCAGGGGCCTCGCGAGGCGTTCCGAGATATGCGCGAGAAGGCTGCTCTGCGCGTTCCGGGGCCGGCCAAGGCTCGCTCCGGCCCGGAAGCGTTCCTCCATATGCGCGAAAATTCGCCGAGAAGGGGGCTTTGGCCTTGGCGGGCTGGGGTCTGGCCGAGAGCGAGCGCTCGCTCGAATCCGGGCGGGCGTTCCGAGATATGCGCGCTCTCCCCGCGCCGGGGCGTTCCGAGATATGCGCGGACACGGGGCTTCCGCCCCGTGGCGCCCGAGCCCTCCCCGCTGGCTTGAGGCGGAAGATCATGCCCCGTCGATCCCGAAGCGGCGCTTGAGTTCTTCGACGAGGGCCTCGCGCTCCTTGGGGTCGATCACCCGCACCTCGAGGGCGACCTTGCCGGAGTCCCATTCCTTGATGAATCCGATCTGCGCCTCGCCGGAGCGGACCTTGTATTGGCGGCTGACCTCCTTGGGCTTGCGCGTCGGGGCCGCCTCGATCTTGGCCCGCAGGGATTCGACTTGGCGGCTGCTCAAGTCTTCGCGGAGGATCCGGTCCATGAAGGCGAGCAGGTCTTCCTCGCCCAAGGTTTTGGCGGCCCGGGAGATCTCGTATCCGATGGCCAGGCCGAATTTCTTCGGGGCTTCGCGGATTTTCGCCAGGGCGCTCTCCGGGAGATTGAGGAGGGCGAGCGTCTTGGCCACATTGCCCTTGGAGATGCCAAGCATCTCCCCGATCGCGTCGGCGCTCTCCACGAGCCCCTCCGAGAGGAGACGGCGCCACGCGATGGCGTTGTCCAAGGGCGATTGCGCGTTGCGCTGCTCGTTGATCAGGAAAGAGACGCGATAGAGATCCAGGTCGCTCTCGGCGCGATGGATCACGCAGTCGATCTCCTTCTTGCCGGCGGCCTGGAGAGCCCTTTTCCGGTAATGCCCGTCGATGAGGACGTAATGCCCCTCCATGGTCGGATGCGCGATGGCGGGGGCGGGGACGAGTTGGCCGCGGGTCGCGAGGCTGGAGGCGAGGTCCTTGATCGCCTCCGGGTCGTAGATCGAGCGGGCGTTGAACGGGTTGTCGTGGACTCGTTCGATGGGGATCCGGGCGACGGCGCCCTCCCCCCGCGCGAAATCGGTTTCAGCGCTGAAACCGGCGTCCTGGGCCGGCGGCGACATCAGGCCTTTGGGGCGCGAGGCCATCGCCTCCTCCGCCGCGGCGAAGCGGCGATCGACCGATTCGGATTCCCCGGCGAGAGACTTGCGCATGAGCGCTTTGCGGTCGGGTTTGCTCATTTGGACTTCTCCTTTCTCTTGGCGGGGACGGAGGCCCCCAACAGGGCGAGAACCTCGTCGGCGAGAGCGTCGACCTCGGCGATGGCCTTGTCGGCGTGCGGAAGCGCGTGGACCGTCGCCCCGTAAAGTTGGCATTCCCGATAGGCCGTGCGGAAGCCCAGGTGCGCCTTCGTGGCGTGGACCTCCTCGTCCTCCTCGATGATCTCGAGGGTGTCGCGGGCGAGGTTCGAGACGGTCTGCGTCATATTGGGGACCATGCGGGCGATGAGGTCCTCATTGGTCGCCTTGACGTGCTCGGCGAGGGATTTCGCCTTCTTGCTCGCCCACATATCCGAGGGGGCCGGGACGACCGGCATGAGCGCCAGGTCGGAGACGAGCATCGCCGAGGAGGCGGCCGGCGACTCCACGGACGGGGGGCAATCCACGACAATAAAATCATAGTCGGCGAGATGCGATTTGATTTCTCTATGGGCCTTCTCCCCCATCTCGGCCAAGCCGACGACGCGGGCCGGGAACGGGCTCTCGTCGCTGGCCTGGCGCGCCCAATGCGTGGCCGTCCCTTGGCTGTCGAGGTCGATGACCATGACCTTCGCGCCCCGCAGGCCCAAAGTGCCGGCGAGTTGCATGCTGACGTTGGTTTTCCCGCAGCCCCCTTTTTGGTTGAAAACCGTGATGACCTTCGCGACCATGTCCGCTCCTTCAGCAGGCTTGGTTTCAGCGCTGAAACTTCCCCGGGCCGCCCTTCCGGTTTCAGCGCTGAAACCGCATTTAGCCATAAATCGTCAATCGGCGGCGTTTGATGAATCCTAGTCTATGAACAGCAACAGCGCGAGAATAATCGCGCGGAGGACGAAACATTTATATGTGTTGTGTCGAAAAAGACACACATGCCCAAGGCGGTTTCAGCGCTGAAACTCGGACTGGCGCTGGCTGGGGAATCGAGAGGAGCGGCGGGGGTCGCCGAAAAGAACGAGGAAAGCCAAAAACAAAAAAATCGCCGAAACTCTTCTTGGGGAGGGGCTCAGGTTTCAGCGCTGAAACCGCTAGGCGCTCGGGCCGGGCCGGAGGGCCCGCAGGATCTTGCGGTTGATTTGGAGGCGCTTGGAAGTCTGGTCCGGCGTGAGGCTCTTGGACTCGCGGGTGCCCGCGCAGAAGTCTCGCTCCCAGGGGGTGATCGCCCCCGCGGCGAAGGCGAAGGCCACGAGAGCCTCGGCGGGGGGCCTGGAAGGGTCCTTTTGGAGGGCGCGCCAGGAGGAGAAGGCCTGCCGGGTTGGGTATCCGAGAATCCGGGCGGCGCAATTGGATCCGACGATCGCGGCCTTTCGGGTTCTGGCGTGCTCGATGGAGCAGGCCTCCTTGCCCGCCGGGCGGCCGCAGAGGCACTTCTCGTCTGAGTCCTCGAGGAGGGCGCGCGGGGCCCACTCGCGGCGAGCGGCCTCGAAGTCTCGGCGCTCGTCCGATATTTTGAGCAGTTCCGCTTCCAGCCGGTCGGCCATGGCTCCTCCAATGCGCTATTTAAGTAGCGTATACGGAAAGGGGGCGCCGATCAAGGATTTAGGCTTGGCGCTTGCGCTTCTTGCCCGGCGCCGGCGGCATCTCGCGGCGCAGAGCGTTAAGCAGGGCTTGGACCCGGTCAATCTCCTCGCGCGGGACCGGGACCCCGAAGGCCTTCAGGCCCGCGCGGATCTCCTCGTCCGAGAGGCGGGCCTCGACCGATAGGGGTTTGTTGCGCAGCCCGAGCGTCTCGTGGAGCAGCGCGAAGGCGTCCCAGCCCATCGTGACCCGCTGGAGGCCTTCCGCCAGGCTCAGCCCCCCTCGGCCAGCGGGGACGGCGCCGCGCGGCGGCGGGAAGTCCGCGCCGGTGTCGCGAATTCGGGCGCCGTCTTGGCGCGGGGGCGGCGCCGAAGGCTCGCCGGCCTCGCGCAGGTCCGCCTCGAGTTGGGAGAAGAGTTTGTCCGGGACGGCGACGGAGGCTTGCTGGCGGACCATTCGGGCCTCGGCTTCTTGGGCTTGCCGGATTTTCGAGAGGGCGTGCTGCGTGACGGGCTTGCCGCTCTCCTGGGCTTGCCGGATGGCCTCGGCCTGGACCTCCTCGGATTGGGTTTTGAAGGTCTCCAGGACCGACGCCCAGGTGATGACCTTGGATTCGGTCAGGGCGCTCCAGCGTGGGTCGAGCATGGCCATCATGCGCGAGATGTAGCTGGGCTTGCGGTTGAGCAGGCGGGCGAGGTCCTTCTTGCGCAGGTCGGGATAGCGCTCCATCATCCCTTGGATCGAGCGGGCGACGTCCAGGTCCGAGAGGCCCTCGCGCTGGAGGTTCTCGGAGAGTTGCGCGAGTTCGAGGTCCATCCCGGCGAGGTCTTCGCGCACGATCGCCGGGACGCGGGAAAGGCCGGCCATCTGGGCGGCGCGCCATCGGCGCTCGCCGGCGATGATCATGTAGCGGCCGCGGCGGATCGGGCGGACGAGGATCGGCTGGAGAATGCCCTGGTCGCGCACGCTCGAGGCGAGGGCCTCGAGGGCGGCTTGGGCGGAGGGGATCTCCTCCTCGGCCCCGAAATCGCGGCGCGGCTGGTTCGGGTCGGGCTCGATCGAGCCGATGAGCAGGGGGATCACCTCTTGGGCGGGGGCGCGGGCGGACATGGCTATCTCTTGTAGGGATAGACGATCGTGGCCCACCAATACAGCGCCGTGTAGCAGAAACTCGACCGGCTCCGGCCGGCGCGCTCGGCGGCCCGCTCCACGCGCTCGGCGAGGGACTCGGGCAACTGCATGTTGATTTGCCGCCACTCGGTCCGCTCGGAGATCTCCTTGTCCTGGAAGCGCGCGACCGCGTGGCTCTCGCGCCAGGCCAGCCCCATCTCCCAAGGCTTCTCGGCGAGGAAGCGGGACGCGCAGGCCTCGAACATCCGCTGCATGCTGCCGAAGGGCTTCGGCTGGTCCGGCAGCGGGGTCAGCGACAGCAATTTGAGATAGTCGGCCAGAGAGCCAGGAGCCCGCACCGGAATGGTTTTCAGGGGCTCGCGCTCAAGTTTCGGGCGGCCGATCTCGCGGCCTTTCTGGCTTAGCGACCTCGACGCCTTCAGGGCGGGGTTTTGGGGCTTGATAGCGGGCATGGGGCGGGCCTCTGTCGAGTTTCCGATTTTCCTATTGTATAGCATATCTATAGCGTGATTTCCGGAGAGCGCTTAAAAAATCGCGCGCGAGTCCGGGATCGGCGAGGGGGCGGCGGAAACCCGTTTCCAGGCATGGAATTTCGGCGCGCATAAGCCGGAGCGCCCGACGGCGCTCCGAGGCGCTCGCCGGGGCTAGGCTTTGGAGAACTTGCTCACGACGGCGCGGTCGATGAGCAAGGCCATCGACACTTGGCGGCGGATAGCGATCTCCCGGACCCGCTCATAGAGCAAGGAAGGCAGAACGACGGTCGTGGGGCTGTAGGAGAGCGCGTTTTTCGGCGGGCGGCCCGGCCGGCGGCTTTGGCCGTCGACGGGCAGGCGCGTCAGGTCCTCGGTCTCGAGAGCGAGGCGGATCCGCTGTCCGATCTCCCCGCGCCGGAGGCCCTCATGCCGAAGAAGCCTGTCGGCGTCCTCGGAGAGGCGGATGGAGCACACGCGGCCCTTTTCTTCGTCATTGTTCATGGCAGTCTCTCTATAGTCTTTTCTGGGGTTCTTTTGATCCACTCGGAGATGCGGGGGCCCAGGATATTGTCTTCCCTGGCGGCCTCCTGGATCTCCAGGAGAATCTTCTTGGCCCCGCGCTCGCGCGTCACGCGAGTCGACCAGGCGTAAACCGTCTGCGGGGGGACCCCAATCAGGCCCGCCAGGCGCCGCGCCCCGGAGGGCTTGATCTCCTTGAGGCGGACCACGACATTTCGCAGTTGGTCTACATACATGCTCTCTCCCGGATCGCTGTATCGCGCGTTCTTTGCGCCAGCGCGATACATATAGCGCCATTCTCCGCGGGCGTCAATCCGGGGGAGGGGGAAAGCCAAGCCGTCCGGCGGATCTCCGCCGGACGGCTTTTCGAGGGGCCTCGCGTCACCAGGCCGGGCCGAGATCGAGTTTGGCCTCGCGCAGGGCGGCGAGTTCGTCGCTGTCGAATCCGTCGGTCGAATCCATGGTGTAGAGCCAACTGTCATATTCGTCCAGGCTCATGCGCGCCTTGACGCGGGAGCGCGGGCCGGTCTCGCGGGCCGGGGCCGCGGGGCGGGATGTCTTTTTGGGCTGCTCTTTTTTCGCTTCCATGCTCGTCTCCTTGTCGTTGTCGTTGTCGTTTTTGTTCTCGTCCCTGGTCGTCGCTTCAGAAACTAGATATATAAATATCGCATTGAACCAGGATGTCAAACGTGTTTGCTTCCGTTCGTCCGAAACGCAGAAACGGCGCCGGGAATGGCCTTCGGCCGTTTGTCGGCGAAACGACATACGCGTTTGACATTTTTGACGCGGGGCGATAGGCATATATCGCTATTTGTCCGGAAGCGTCCAGAAGCGACCGGAAACAAACGGGGAGAGCGGTCAATGGAAAACGGCATGGGAATGGGGACGGAGAGCGAGATCGAGCGCGAGATCCGCTTCATTCGTGAGCGCTTCGGCATCGAGTCCGCGGTCATTCGGGGCGAGGATCTGGCGCTGGTCTTGGGATACCCCAGCGCCGACGCCCTGCGCAAGAGCGCCGAGCGGGAGACCTGCCCGGTGGTCGTCAGCCGCGGGACCGGGAAGCGCGGGCTCGAGGCGCACATCGAGGAAGTCGCGGCCTACCTGGCCAGCCTGCGCGGGCGGAAAGATCAAACTCGGCCCCGGGCGGATGATTCCCGGGGCCGAGCCCTCACTGCACGCGCACGACACGACAAGGACAACAACGGGCCGGATCGGCTTGGCCCCCCTTCGGATATGTTGCGGATCGAGAGGTCCGAGGGGGGAGGAGAATGAATCCGGCCGCTGATACGAATATCGAATCGCCCGGAGAGAAGCAAGCGCCGCTTGTCGGAGCGAAGGGGGCGATCGCCTTCTCCCGCGCGGACCGCGAAGCGTTCCGGGCGGCGGGCTTCGCCTGCTTCGAGTCCGAAGGGGCCTGGGGATGGCTCGACCTCCCGCCGAAAGCGAAAGCCGCGCTGCGGCTGGAGTCTTGCGGGGCGGATGGATTGAGCCCGGAGATGCCTCTCGCCCCCGGGCTGCTGGCCTGGGCCGCGGGGCGGGAAATTCTGGTGGCGGCCCCAGCCGATCTCGCCGGGAAGGATCTGGAGGGGGCCCGGCTGCTGGCGCGCTCTCTGGCGGTGCAAAGCAAGGCGGCCAAGGTCGTTTTCAGGCGAATGGGGGATCGGGAATGAGCGAGCGGAAATCGCAGGGGAAAGGCGGCGACAAGGCCGCGCGGAGGCCTTCGGAATACCTGGAGGCGGGCGGGGAGGGGGCCGAGGCCCTGGCCCGCTGGGCGCTCGGCGCGCTCGAGGGCGAGCCCGTCGATCCCGGCGAGCGGATCCTGTTCCCCTACGCCGAGAAGGAGATCGAGTTCCTCGGCGAAAAGAAGGCCGTCAGCCTGCGCTATCGGCTCAAATACCAGAAAGGGGCCAACACCTTTCTCCCGCGCTGGGAGCGCGAGGAGATCGAGGCGCCCAAGGGCAAGGGCGCGGATCCGCTAGGCCCGGTCCCCGCCTGGAAGGAGGTCCCCGGGCTCCCCTACCTTTGGCACGAGCGCACGCTCCTGATCGTCGACGCCAAGGATGGCGAGGCGCTGCTCGACAGCCCCGAATCGCCCGCGCGCGTCGAGGACGAACTCGCCGGGATCACCGACGATCTCCGGAGGGCGCCGCTGCGCCTCTCCCCCGAGGCGGACCACAAGGTCCTCTGCGCCTTCGGCTATCAGGTCTCCGCGGAGAACATGGGGCGCTGGCGCGAGGCCATGAAGGGCATGCGGGGGCGGAACTCCGAGGGCGGGCGGATCTACGGGACCTACCGGAAGGGCTGGATCCGCTTTCCGGGGCAGGAGTTTCCCCACTACGTCTTCGGCGATCGGGTGATCGCCCCGGAGGGCTATCCCGAACTGCGCGCGGTCAACCGCAGTTCGCATGGGGCGGCCGCGGCGGACGGGATCTCCCTGGGCGGGACGTTCGGGGCTTGGCGGGAGGCGATGGCCTCCATCCTGCTCAACCCGGACTTCGCGGCGCTGGCCGGGTTCGCCGCGAGCAGCCCGCTGCTCGCCCGGGTCTCCGGCATGGAGCCTGGCGTGATCCATCTGGTCGGCGGGAGCGGGCGAGGGAAGTCGACCTCCCAGAAGGCGATCGCGAGCCTGATCGGGTCGGCCGAGGCCCCCAGCGAGGCGACGAGCTACATCCAGAGTTGGCGCGTGACGGAGAACGCCCTCGAAGGCCCGCTGGAGTCGAAAAGCGACGCGCCGGCCCTCTACGACGAGTTGCACATGCTCCCGGCCAAGACCGACATCCTCTCCCTGCTCTACATGGCCGCCAACGGGCGCGGAAAAGGGCGCATGACCAAAGAGATCGAGTCTCGGATGGTCAAGACATGGAAAACCCAGATCCTCTCCTCGGGGGAGGGGTCTTTCGCGAACCGCCTGCGCGAGGCCGGATACGACGACCTCCCCGGGGGGCTTCAATTCCGCGTCATCGATCTGCACATCGAGAGCGTCCCCTTCTGGAGCCACGCCATCTCGGAGGCGGAGAAGGAGGGCTACGGGGCCTACGGGGAGATGGTCCGGCGGCGCTCGCCGAGTTCGCCGACCCGGGCGGGGCGCGTCATCGAGTCGATCGAGGCGGAACTCCTCGAGAGCCATGGGCATTTCTGGGAGCGCTGGATCCGCAGGCTCCAGACCCGGGAGGGGTTCGAGGCCGCCAAGGAGGCCTACGAGCGCGAGCGCGCCTCCTTGCCGATCCCCGCCGGGGCCAGTTCGATCTACGCCCGCCGCAGCAAGCATATCGCCGCGGCCATGGCCGGGCTCGACGGGATTCTGGCCGTCTGCGGGTTCGGGGACGAGTTGGCCGCGAGGATCCGCGCCGGCGCCCGGCAGTGGGCGATCGAGAGCCTGTGGCCGGCGGGGCTTTCCTCGATCCTCGGGTCCGAGGCCGACGATATCGCCGAGCGCTTCAACGACTGGCTCTCCAGCAACGAGGCCCTGCTCTATTACCCTGACGATCCGCGCCCGATCAAAGAGACGATCGGCTGGATCGGGAAGGGAGGGGCCTGCGCCTTGACCATCCCCGGCCTCAAGGCCGCGGCGGCGCGGTCCCTGAAGATCGACTTCGGGCGGCTCGAGCAGGCGCTCGCGCGCGAGGGCTGGGAGAAGGCCCGCAAGCGCCATCCCCGGGGAGGCCGGGCGGCGAGCCCGACCCTGGTGTGGATCAAGGCGGGCGTTTTCTACGACGGGAAAGATCCGATCGAGGGCAGATGAGCCGCGCATAAATCGGAACGCCAAGGGCGGCCTTTGCCGCCCTTCGCTTTTTTCCGGAGAGGCGGCATCGCTTTCGATGCTGGCCTGCTCGCCGCTCGTCGGCGACATGACAAACACGTTTGACTTCTCCAAGCCTGCGCGCGATAAAAATAGCGCAGCGCATAACAACAACAAAGGAGAAGAAGATGGCGAAAAAGCCACAGGGAGCCGCTAGCCGAGCACTTAATCTGTTGAAATTTTCCCCCTCGTTAAGGGGCTGCCCCGGCTAAAACCCGGGGCTTTTCATTTCCAGATTCAAACAAGAAAACAACGCTGCCCCGGGATTACGGCTATCGGGATCATGTTGACCTCGACGGGCCTATTTGCTTTGCTGTAAGTTATGAGGCTTTTTTGAATCGCCTCTCACGAGAACGAGATGCCCTCACCAACTTCTTCGCCCGGATCCGCAGCCATTCTCGCGATCCTGCTTGAGTCCAAGCAGGCCGGCGTCGGCAACATCACGCGCACGGCCCTGATGAAGTATCTCTATCTTCTGGATTTTTACACGGCCGAAGATACCCAAGGGAACACTTGGACAGGGGCGGCTTGGCGATTCCATCACTTCGGCCCCTATGCCCAGGCCCTCGCGGACGATATCGACCTCCTCGCTGGGAAATCCTTGATCCAAGAGGTCTCGGGCGGCGGCGCCAGCAAGGATTACACGCTCTACTCGATCGGAGAATGGTCCGCCGCCAAGACATTGGCAGCGCTTGGGTTCTCAAGTTATGTGAGGGATCGGATAGCAAATGACATTCGGCGCTTCGCGAATAATCTCCCCTCCCTGCTGGACAAAGTATATTTCCGAACCGAGCCAATGTCGGAAGCCCGTCCAGGCGAGATGCTCGACTTTTCGGGATGCGAGCGCCTCGAGTTCTCGTCAGTCAAACCCATCAAAATGAACCCTATTGACCAGAAGGCCGCTTCCACCTTGCTTAAGAGATTGCAGGAGCGTGTCGCCAAGAGGAAAAGATCTGGCAGCAAGGTTGTGTGGGAAGGGCCGTTCGACGAGATTTACTCTCGCGCAGTCGCGGAATTGACAGGGGACCCGCTTGAGGATGGCTTGAAAGGAAGAGCGGGCATCGTCATTCAATAAAACAATTAGGGCGGCGGAAATGGGCATATCCCAATTTTTCACGGAAGGCTTCTACGAACCAGACGCTTCCAGAAACCCGGCAATTGGAAGCGTCTGGTGGGCCCCCGTTCCCGAGAGCCGCGAAGTCCCAATCATTCTGGATGTCACCCGGGCCGCACCCGATGAGCACGGCATAGTTGACTTCTCCTTCGTGGATGCGGGGAGTCAGCATTTCAAATCCAAAAGCCGCCTTCCGATAAAGAGACTCAACCTAGACGACACCCAAGAATTGATGGTGTCGAAGGGGAAGAAGCGACCCTGCGTCGTTCTTGGCAAGGCGACCGTATCCAACGAGGATATTGAGTCGCTAACTGGGGCCGACAAGGAGCAGGGTCGCCAAGCCAAACACCTCTGCAAGCCGATGTATTTGCTTGCCCCGATGTATGGTTGCGCCACGTATCATGAGAGGGGCAGTTTCGGCCCCATACTGACCGCGCGAGTCAAAGCGCTCCAATACCCGCATCTCTGTTATTTCCCGCCGCTCAAGCCTGCCGAAGCAAAGTCAAATCCGGGAAGCATCATGAGACTAGATCACGCCTTTCCGTCATTCCTTGGGAAAGGCTGCGAGCCGGATGGGCAAAGGGTCTTGGCTTGCGTAATGGAAGTGGTGCTTGATCAATTTATGGCGGTTTGCGGCATGGATCCGAGCGACAATTTTGTCGAGATCAAAGAACTGATCCAGGGCTGCCTGCCGGACGACCTTCGCTAAAGGGCGATTTCATCGCCTGTCCATTTCATATCCCATATCCATTTCGGGATCACTCAATCCGAGAACTAAACGGAAGAGTCTTGATGTATCTGTCCATATAATCCCAATCCGGCTCCCAAGGCCGCTTCGCGTCGCCTGTCGGCTTTGCCGGCAGGCGGATCTCGCTGACTTTCATGCGCTCTAGCCCCCACTTGCGCCCGTAGCTGAAGCGATATTTTTCTCGGCGGATCACGGTAGTCAAGAACAGACCGATCGCTGGCGTAAACTCGACGCCTTTCGGGTAAAGGATATTCACGTCATCAGACGCCCAATAAGGCTCTGGCTGATAAAAAGCCTCGGCGACACTTCCGTTGTAAGGAACCGTGATGGTGCCGGCGGAATGCTGTGCCTTCTGGCTGATCCTATTGGCCAAGCCGTTATTGCTGTCGATGGCGCCGATATAGGCCGTCAACCCCGGGCGCTGTTGGGCTTTTGTCAGCCGAGTCCCCTTGCGAATATCGAAAATTTCCCCCATCAGAAACTTCTTCCATTCCGCAGCGTTGATGTTTATCGCGGATTCCTTGTTTTCCGCCTCCTTGGCGGACGACAACTCTTCCGGAAGAGGGCAAACCCAATCCGGAATATCCTCAAGCGCCGGGATAGAGATTTCGCGTAGCGTGCGGTTCGCCTGCCGTCCATAGCTGTATCGGTATTTGTTCGCGCGTAAGCATTGGCAGTAATAGATCTTCTGCTCATCAGTCATAGAAACGCGCGGAGTCAGAAAATACAAGTCTCGCCCCGAGTAGTAGGGCTCCGGCTGCAGAAAACTCTCCATGACCGATCCGCCGCCGGCGACCGAGATTGTTCCGGCGGGAATCGGCGACACCCCAGGAAGTGGGGCTACGCGAGCGGAGACGCCATTATTCTTCCCCGTTCTGGACACGAAGTTCACGCTTTCCGGGGATTCTGTCTGGACAAGGGCATTGAGTTCAAGATTCACCCCATAAGACACATCGAACAGGTCTTTGACTTTCACAAGTTTAGGCATTGTTTTCCCCAGTGGCGCCATCTGGCTCATCCGTCGTCTCTTTGGCCGTCTCGCCTCCGAGTAATTTGAATACGGCATAATTTCGGATCGTCTGCTCAAAGTCTTTCTGCGTGAGCGAGGAGTAGTCAGTCTCCATATAGGCCTCGGCGCACCACTCGTCATTGGGGCCAACTGCCTGGAGAACGCTCTCTCCAGCATGAACCTCGCGATTGCGGAACATCTCGACCCAATGGTCGCGGATCGACGGCCAAGAGGCATGCAGATCGACCCGCCCCCGATGCTTGGTTTTGACGAATCCATCGTCTTTCCAGTAGCCAAACCAGGTTTTTTTCGCGGAACTCGCGTGGGGTTTGTGGGCCGTGAATACCATCACGCAGGAGACCACGCCGACGGGATAGAATAATTCCGTCGGCATGGACATGACCGCTTCGAGCGTATGCTCGGCTAGGAGTTCGGCCCGGATCGGGTGCGGGGAGATCGCGCAGGACATCGGGACGATCGCAACGCCGACACCGCCGGGGACGAGGGTCCCGAGCATCTGCTGAATGAATCGAAGTTCGTGCAGGTCGGCGTCTCCTTGGGAGAAAGGCGGATTGAGCAAGCCGACATCCGGATGCTTTTCCTTGACGCCTGCGATGACGGCCTCATCAAAGCAACTGCCCTGATAGAGGTTTGCCTTGCCGTCCCCGCGGAGGATCATGTTCGAGGCGGCCAGCGCGAACATGTTCGGCTGCTGCTCGACGCCGATCAAGCCATCGCGTTTGATGCGCGTGCGCTCGGCCTCGGTGTCCGCCCCACGCATCATTTGGCTCATTGCGGAAATGAGGAATCCTCCCGTGCCGGCGCAGATATCGGCGACAGTGGAATGCTTGTTGACGTTCGCCAAGAGCGCGAAGAGTTCGGTGATGTGGCGAGGCGTCAGGACGATCCCGAGCGCCTTCTTGTCGCCTCCGGTATATTTGAGGAACTCGCCGTAAAACTGGCCCAGGATGTCCAGCCCGTCGTTGGCTCCAATGAATGGAGCGGCCTTCTCGTGGATTCTGCGGATCAACTCGTGCAGAGCACCTTTGGGGTAAGCCTTCGTGCTCTTCCCGAGTTCCGGATGCACGGCGATGGAGGCATAGGGCTGTGCCATGTTGTCTTTTTTGGCCTGGGGAATTTCCGCGGCGTCGATCTCGGCGCGGATGACCTTGATCCACTCAGACGGGAGGGTCCCCACCTTCTGAAGAGCATAAGAAGCCGCGAAAGCGGGGTTGCGCAGCGCGATGAGCGTTCCGGAAACCAGGAGCGGCTTTTCGCTCTCCGTGAGTTTTGCGTGGTCGCGCATGAAGACGTGGAGGTCCCGCGCGAAGTCCATCAGATCGGACAGGCGCGCCTGCCGGACGGCGGGGTCGAATACGGCGTGGTCAATGAAATCATGCCAAGGCAGGATTTGCGAGACGGGAGCGCCATTGGTCTTGCTAAGCAGGGCCTTGGGCTTGGGGGCCCCCTTTGAATGGAGATAGACTGAAACCTTCGCGGATTTTTGGGTTTCCCCGCTGACCGCGACCGTGATGACGTTGTATTCCTTGGACAAGAGCGAGGCGTAATGGAGCGCCCCGTCGACGGCGAAGCGCTGGAGACGTTTGGCACCGGCCTCCTCGTCCTCATCCAGGGGGGCGCCGGAGAGGATGTTCGAAACCATCGGGCTCTCGTGGTCCGCCGTGCTTGCCTTGCACTCGAAGACGACCAGGAAATCCGGCGTCTTCGCGTTGCTAATCAGAAATTCTGGGTATCCGATCCCGCCGCGCTTGGATTTGCTTCCGTTTTTGAGAAGCCGCCTGACGGTCTCAATGACGCTTTTCTGCTCCTCGACGCTAATGCTGTTCGCCGGATCGTAATAGTCGAAACTGCGGAGCGCCTCGCGAACCAAATTCTCAGTGTTGCGTTCGTTCTTACTTTTATTTGACATGATCATCCCTTTTCCGGCGCCATTGTAAACGGCGTCTATGATTCTAATGGCATGGCGCGGGCCATGATCGCATTACGTTTCCCAAAAAGGCCTCCTATAGTCAACTCCGCTCGTCTGCAATTTGTCATAGGCGCTTGCGGCTCGATGTCTTGTCCAGTAAATAATTTGAAAATAAAGAAGCGCGATTGAATCGCGCCAGGAGACAACGTGCCACAAAATCTAAACCCCAAGAAATCCGATTTGTCCGTCTCGCTGGGAACGACACTCAAAATTCGCCTATTGGCGGCTTGCGAGGAAGATGAGCGCTCCGTCAGCGAGGCGGTCCGCGAAGCCACCAGGAAATGGCTGGAGGCGAGGGAGCGGAAACTCCGCAGAAGGAAGGAGGAGGCCGCGCAGCATTGAGCGTCAGGCGAAGTAGATGATGTCCTCGTAGTCGAGCGGAGCCTTAGCGAGGCCCAAGCGCATAGCCGGCGTCTTCTTGTCCTTGTCGCTGACCAGGACGTAGTTGTGGACCACGCGGAAGATGTCGAGCATCTTCTGGACCATCGCCGGATCGTAAGAGGCGTAGCCGTTCCAGACGCGGCCGGCGTTGCCCTGCGAGCGCAGCGGCCGCTCCAGGCTCTTCACTCGCCGCCGAATCTGCATGAAATAGCTGTCCGCCGAATGCAGGCTGGCCTTGTTGTGGAGCCAGGCCAAGTGATCGGGATCGTAGTCCCCCAGATCGGTCAGATAGGCGATCGCCTTCTCCGGCTCGCCCATGTCGGGGAGCGGATGGAAGAGCCAGCGGTCCCGCCACTTGCCGATCGGCGCCATGCTCGCGAGCCGGCCCTTGATGAGGGCGAGGACGACCTCCTCCTTCTTGAGGCCCGGGGCTTGGGCGGCCGCCTCGTCGAACTCCTTCTTGGCCCGCCGCATGAGCGAGCGCTTCTGGTCAACCGTCAGGTCCTTGTTGATGCTCACGAAGAAGGCGTCCGCCCGGCGCTCTCGGATCTCGTCCTTGAAGGCCGCGAGGCAGGCCGCCCGCATGCCGGAGTCCTGGTCGAGGAAGAAGCGCCACTTCTCCACGTTGCCGGCTAGGCCCTTGAGGTAGAGGAAGTGGGCGTAGAGCGTGTATTCGCCGTGGACCTGCATGCCCATGTCGGGGAGTTTCTCATCGGCGGTGAAGGCCTCCGGCGCCTCGATGTCCTTTCTGCGCTGAGCCGCGGCGTAGGACCCGGCGATGTCGCCTTGCAGGCTGCCGGCGGGCCGGGCCTTCGCCGAACTCAGGACGGAAGCCGCGTAGTCGGCCTTGAGCCAGAGCCTCGCGTATTTGCGGAAGGGGCCGGCCTTGTAGGGGTCGTGGATCGCGCTCGCATCGGCCTCGATCGCCCTCGGGTCGAGGCCGGGATCGAAGTTGAGGTGGTGCGCGAAGACATAGCGCGACGCGTTGTCGACGGAGGCGACAGCCGAGAGGACGATGTTTCGGCGATCCGAGCGCCGGGTCCAATTGACTTGATAGTCCTGGCGATCGACGGCCAGATACAGCCGGCGGATCGGAAGGTCCTTGAGTTTCGCCTCCCGGTCCGCGGCGAAGGCGAGGGCCTGCCGATGGAAGAAGCCGATCCGCTGCCGCAGCGTCTTGTTGCCCACCTCCTCGTGCTCCTGGATTCTCCGGAGGGGCATCTGGTTGACGAGGGCCTTGAGCAGCCGCTTGTTCTTGTGGCTGTCGCGCTGGCGGTGCGTGGACTTTTTGGCGGCGGAGAAGGTCTTGCCGCAGGCTTTGCATTTCCAGCGGGGGGACCCGATGGCCGTTTGGCCGAACGACGAATAGAAGGCTTTCCCCTCGGAGACGGGGACCGAATGATTCGCGCACGCCGCGTCGGGGCAGGCGGGCTCTTCGGCGGAGGGTTGCGCCTGCCGCATGCGAGCCAGTTCCTCGGCGATGCCCTGATTGCTCTTCATGGGCATGTGCTCCCCGCAGGAATTGCAGCGCAGCATCGGAACGCCCGCACCCGCGGCGACGACCGCGTAGGCGTTGGGCTGCTTCCTGGCGGCGGAGCCCCGCGTGGAGGTTTGCGAAGCCGGAACGCCGAAGTTGGAGCAGTTGGGATTTTTGCAGAAGTTGATCTGGATGCCATCCGCCTCGGGAGGGATGCGGTTCTTGGCGGATCGGAAGACCGACTCCGGCTGGGAGTCGATGAAGTCCGAGAAGGAGGCCGGCTCGGAGCCTTGCGGCTGCTGAGCCTCTCCGGAAGATTTCTTCCGCAAGGTCTCTGTCCAAAAAACAAGGCGACAAGCCAATTGTAGGCCTGTCGCCTCACTATTTCAACAGATTAAGTGCTCGGCTAGAGGGAGCCGCGCGGATTTGGCTGGGCGATTGCGTGGAGCGGTCGCATGAGCATCTCAAGGACGGCAGCGTCGATCTCATCGTCACCGACCCGCCCTACGGCATCGACGGGGACAAACTCGACCGGCACTACAACCGCAACGAGTCCTTCGTGATTCCGGGATACGTCGAGGTCCCCAAGAGCGACTACGCCGCGTTCTCCGACCGCTGGATCGCCGAGGCCGCGCGCGTTCTCCGGCCCAACGGGAGCATGTATATCGTCTCCGGCTGGACCAACCTCAAGGACATCCTCGCCGCCTGCGACCGCGCGGGCCTGCGCTGCGTCAACCACATCATTTGGCAATTCAACTTCGGCGTCTACACGACCCGCAAGTTCGTCAGCGGCCACTACCACATCCTTCTGCTCACCAAGCCCGGGAAGGGCAAGAAGCACAAGCCCTTCGTCTTCAACCGCCCCGACGGGCTGAGCAACAAGGAGTTCTATCAGGACGCCCAGGATGTCTGGCGAATTCCGCGCGAATACCGGCCGGGGCAAACCAAGAACAAGAACCAACTCCCCGAGGCGCTGGTGGAGAAGATGGTCTCCTACTCCTCCAACCCGGGCGATGTCGTCTGCGACTTCTTCCTGGGGGGGTTCACCACCGCGCGGGTCGCCTCGAGGCTCGGGCGCGAGGCCGTCGGATTCGAGATGAACCCGAACGCCTACGCGAGATTCATCGGGGAATTCGGGGGCCGGCCATGAAGCGCAAGCAGGCGGCGGTAGGCCACATGTCCCCGGCCGAGAAGACCGACTTCCTCAAGTCCATGGACAAGATCCTCTACGACGTCCATCGGCTCTCCAAGGCGTTCAACGACGGAAAGCCGCTCATGGACAACTACAACTGGCGGGCGGTCGCGATCGCGGCCATCTTGCAGGAGCACGAGCCCACATTGGCGATCTCGAAGACCCGCACCGGGACCGACTGCTGGATCAAGGGCCGCAAAGCCAAAAACATCGAGATCAAAACCTCCGGCATCCCGGCCGGGAGCGTGTCGCTCCTGGCGTCCCACATCAAGGCGGAATTCGACAAGCAAGATCGGGACGGCGCGCTGGGGAAACTGCTCGCTTTCGACGGCCTGATCGTCGCCGCCTTCAACGACCAAAGCGCCGTCCCCGTCGCCACGGTCTGGGTCCAAGCGGACGGAATGGCGAGCCTGGCGCACCTCTTCAAAGCGAAGCACGCCGCCTTCAAAGCGGCATGGGGGGCGAAGGGCCGAGACTCCATCCAGTTGGGGTTCGAGGACCTCATGGCCGTTCCGGATGAGCATCTGGTCATCTACCTGCGCCGGAAGAAAACCGACAAGGCCGCTTTCCAGGCGGCGCTGGCCGAGAAGTCCATCAAGGTTCACGAGGAGAAGGCCGCCAATCCCAAGATCAAGGATCCGGATTCGGAGGAATGATCCGGGGCCATGGATCGGCGGCGCTTCCCTTCTCGCTTTTAATGTGATATAAAGATAGCGCATTCAATCAAAAGAAGCCGAGGAAGGCCATGCAGATTCAATTCGGATATGACGCGGCGCAAGCGAAAAAAGGGGTCCAGGCCGGCGTGGTCTGGGATTCCCAGAAACTGATCAACGGCCATGTCCTGATCGTCGGCAAGTCCGGAACCGGCAAAACCCACACGCTGCGGGCCATGCTGCGCCAACTCCAAGACGGGGGCGGGGGGCGGGTCCGGATCCATGTCATCGACGCCCATGGCGACGTCGACATCGAGGGGGCGAGCGCCGTGAAATTCTCCGAGAGCACCCAATACGGGCTCAACCCCCTGGAGATCAACCCCGATCCGGATTTCGGTGGCGTGCGCAAGCGCGTCCAGAGTTTTCTCGCGGCGCTCAACCGCACCAGCCGCCAACTCGGGACCCGGCAAGAGGCCTGCCTGCGCAGCCTGCTTCAGGACCTCTACGCGGCCAACGGATTTCTCGAGGGGAAGCCGGAGACGTGGGGCCTGGGCGGGGATGTCCGGGGGCGGGCCAAAAAGCACCCCACCCTCGAGGACGCGGCCAAATTCGCCCAGTTCAAACTCAAGGCGCTCTTTTTGGGGGCCAACACCCAGTCGGTGATGGCGCTCGAGGGCGTGAGCAAAAAAATGCAGTCGCTCCAGGCCAAGACGAAGGCCTTCCACAAGGCCGGGGCGGACGCCGACATCGAGAGGCTGCGCAACGAGATCGCCAAACTCGGGCAAGACGCCTGCTCCCTCTTCCAGGAGCATGTCGAGTCGATGCAGTCGGGGCGGGAATTCAACGACCTGATCCGCTACGACAACAAGGAGACGCTCAAGAGCGTCGTCGAGCGCATCGAGAACCTCAACGCCATCGGCGTGTTCAAGCCGGCCAAGCCGCCCTTCGACCCGTCCAACCCGGTCTGGCGCTACGACATCCGGGCGCTCTCGACCGACGAGAAGCGCCTGTTCGTCTCCTTCCTGCTCGAGCGGCTCTTCCATGACGCCACGCAAAAGGGCGTCTGCTCGGACGTGCGCGACGTGATCGTGCTCGACGAGGCTCACCTCTACATCGACGAGGATCCCGAGAACCCGATCAACGCCATCGCCAAGGAGGGGCGCAAGTTCGGCCTGGGCCTCTTCTGCGCCTCGCAAAGCCCCACGCACTTCTCCGACGACTTCGTCTCCAACGTCGGGGCGAAGATCATCCTCGGCCTCGACGAGATGTTCTGGGAGGGGACCATGCGCAAGATGCGCCTCGAGCGGGCGGCCCTGGAGTGGATCGTCCCGCACCGGACCCTCATCGCCCAACTCAACAACCGAGGCGATCCGCGCAGCAAATTCACCTGGGTCCTGCTTCCGCAGGCGGCCAAGCGGGCGGCGTAGATATCCCGGCCCGAGAGCGGACATCTGGAGGAGAGGACATGGACCTGGCGAAAATCAGGGGAGCCATCGGGCGCTGCCAAAATCCGGAGGATCTGCTCGCCATCGCGAAGGCGGCGAGCGAGAGGGCGAGCGCCCTTCGGCATCGGGCGGCGGCCGACGCCGCCATGGCCGAGGAGCGGGCCTGGGAGCGGACTCGCGCGGGCCGGCGCGGCGAGGCCCTGCTGGCGACGAAATCCATCGAGGGGGCTTTGCTGTGGGTTTCCCCCGACGGCCGGCGCAAGGCGGCGCAGGTCGCCTCGAGCATCCCGGCCGGGACCGCCCTGGAGATCATCGCGGTTCAGCCGCGGGCCAAGCGGATCTGGGCGCGCGGAGCCGCGGGAGAGGCCTACTGCCTCGCGCCGCGGGATCTCGAGCGGATCGGGGCGCGCGCGTATCCGGACGAATTCCGGGCGATGGTCGCCTGGTCCGCCGGACGGGCCGGCTAGGCCCGTCGATAGCCCGGCTCCGCGCCGTCCGGGGCGAGGCCTTCCCCCTCGCCGCCTCCTGGGCGGCCGGATTCCTGTTCGCGCCTTTTATGTCGCGCTTCCTGACGGAAGGCGAGCGCGCGGGCCCCGCGGCGCGCTAGATTCTCCCCGAGGCTCCATAGACAACAACAAGAAAGGCCGGGGATATGGGCGCGAACGATCTTCGGCAGGGCTCGCTCTTCGGGGAATCGCTCGATTCCGTCGCGCTCATCGAGCCCGCCGGCGGCGGGGAGCGGCCCGAGCCCGCGCTCACGGCGCTCGACCTCCGGCGGCTGCCGGAATTCGGGCGGCCGACGGCGGAGAAGGTCGAGCGGGCGACCTCCGCCCTCAAGGCGGTTTTGCGGGCCGGGCGGCCGCTGGCCGTGGCCTACTCGGGGGGCAAGGATTCGACGTGCGCCCTCTCGCTCGCGCTCAACGCCGCCGCAGAACTCAAGGCCGAGGGCGGCGCCTTGCCGCCGATCATCGTCACCCACGCCAACACGGGCATCGAGAACCCGGCCTACCAGGCGGTGATCAATTCCGAGATCGGGCGGATCCGCTCGTTCGCCGCGGAGAGGGGCCTGCCGGTCCGCGTGGACGTCGCCTCGCCGACCCTCAACGACTCCTGGGCGGTGCGGATCATCTCCGGGCGGGCCTTGCCGACCTTCCCCAACTCCGCGACGCGGGATTGCACGGTGAATTGGAAGATCCAGCCGCAAACCCGCCAGCGCAAGGAGGTCCTCAAGGATCTCGGCGAGCGGGGGCGGCCCGTGACGGTCATCGGAACTCGATTCGAGGAGTCCCCCTCGCGGGCCAAGCGCATGCTCGAGCGCGGCGAGAGCGCCGAGAGCGTCTGGGTCCAGGAGACCCTCGGCGCGGACGGGCGCCTGGCCAAGGCCGACGATATGCTCTCTCCCTTGGCCTTTTGGACCCAAGAGGACGTCTGGGTCTATCTTTCGGACCTCTCCGAGGGGATCCGGCCCTCCTACACCGACGCGAAGGATGTCTGGGAGGCTTACCGCGACGGGGGAGGGTCGGGCTGCGCCGTGGTCGCCGACGACGCCATGAAGGCCAACGCGAAGGCCTGCGGGGCCCGCTTCGGCTGCTCCCTTTGCGTGGCGGTCGGGCGCGACAAGAGCCTGGAGGCCATGATCGAATCCGACCCCAAATACGGGTTCATGCGCGGGCTCAACCGCCTCCAGCGATTCCTCTCCGACACCCAATACGACCTGGATCGCCGGCTTTGGCTGGGGCGGTCGATCAACGAGCAGGGCTATATCGCCATCGGGCCGGACGCCTACGGGCCGAGCATGCAGCGCGAACTGCTCCGATACGCCCTCACCATCGACCGCGACGAGCGCAAGGCCGCCGAGGGCCTGGGGATCGCCCCGCGCTTCCAACTCGTCGGGGTCGAGCAACTGATCGCGATCGACGCGATCTGGTCTTGCCAGGGCTACCACCTCCGCCCCTTCGAGGCGATCCGGATCTGGCGGGAGATCGACATCGAGGGGGCCTCTTTCTATCCGCCGGAGGTCGGCCCGAAAGCCTTCCGGGAGCGCAAGATGCCCCCGACCCGGTATCTCCATGTCGGCGCGTCCTGGGACGGGCGGCCCCGGTCGGAGGCGATGTATTCGGGCCTGCGCGATGTCGTCGGCGATCTGGTCGGGGCCTATGAGACCGGCGGGTGCGTGGGCCATCGCGAACTCCCCGACGGCCGGATCGTCATGGACATGGCCGGATCCGACCTCTTCTCCGTCGACCCCGAGGGGGCGGCGCTCTTTCTGGAGTTCGAGGTTCTCGAGGGCGGCCTGCTCGAGCGCTACGCCAACTGCCCGGATCCGGTGGAGGCCTATCGCCACTACGTCCGGCTGGGCGCGCTCTCGACGAGCACCCGGCACCTGGGGACCATCGACGACATGCTGCGCCGGACGAGTTGGAAAAAGCGGGCCGGGGCCCTCGACTGGGGCGTGGAGGATCTGCTCGAGCGCAGCGTCTCCAAATCCGAGATGCTCGCCGGCGTCCGGGAACCCTCGAGCCCGCAGGCCTGGCGGGAAGACTTCGCCAAGGCCGAGAAGGCTCGGGCGAATCGGGCGGAAATGGCCCTTTGAGGAGATCGTCGGCGAGCAGGGACAGGGATCAGGGGGCGGGTCCGCTTTCCAAGCAAGAAACAACCTCCATGGCGACTCTCAGGGCATCTCCTGCTTCTGCTCCCAAGTCCCGCGGCGCGCTCTCGGTGGGGGCGATGGAGGCTTCCTCCTTGGCTTCACAAGCCACAAGCACCTCCTGGAAGGCGGTTGCCGGCGCGTTTTCATCCCACTCCCGCGCGCTCAACTCGCAAGACACTCCGCCGAGGGCGCCGCAGTGGACGCGGAGCAAGTCAAACTCGGTTCCCGAGTCGCCCTCCTCCCTAGTCTCCGAAACGAAGGAAGGGGCGAATCTGGTGATCTGGAAAGCCGCGTGCCTGCAAGTCCCGCAGGCCAAACTCTTGAGGCCTTCTTGGGTTTGCGCCACTCGGATCTTCAACGCGTCGAACTCCTTGGTGTCGATGCTCCGAGCCTTCGCCTCATCAATGCGCCGGTTCAGCAATTTCCAGAACTCGGCGACCGGGGAGGGCAACTGCGTTTCATCATCCACTCGTTCCATCTTTACAAGTTTGCTCATGCTCTTCTCCTTCTTGTTGCGGCTGGTTTTCTCTGAAATTCCTCGCCGCTCCATTCCCATCGAGGATCCCGGGCGGGCATGTCGACGATGATCTTCAGGCGGCGGGCGCGGAGGACTGCGCTTTTTGCCGCTGGAGATAGAGTCCGAGCAGCTGCTTCGCCTCGCTCGTGGTTTTGATCGCCCAGATGGATTGGACGATATCGCGCGGGGTCATTTCTCTTCCGCGCTGGGCTTTGATCTTTTCCCTGAGACGATCCGCCTTGTCCAGCAGCGCGGCGATTCGGCCGCTGCCCATCCATTCGCCCGGGTCGATCGGATCCAAAAGGCTTTTCGCCGCGGCCGCCAGAGATCTCGCGTATCCAAGGCCGGCCTTCTCGGGGCAGTTCTTGGCGAGCCAGGCCATCGCCCGAAGCGTCTCGTCCTCTTTGGGCACGACGGCCCAACCATCGCCGGCGGGCTCCAGGAAAGACTCTCGGCCCGGCGCCAACCGAATCCCCTCCACCCGCAGCGCCTCGGCGAACCGGGACTCCGCGCTGGGCTTTTTCCCTCCTTTGGGCCGTCTCGCCTCGCCTTCCTGCTCCGGTTTCCGCGGCGGGCTCGCCTCGAGGATCGGGACGGCTTTCGCCCCCGGCCCCGCGAAGGCCCCCGCCACGGCCAGCGCCCGAACGAATGAGCGCATCGAGAACCATTCCGAAAAGCCGTCGCCCCAAGCGTCCGGATCCCCTTCGAGGCGATCGTCGGCGAAGAGCAAGTGCAGGGACCGCTCGACCTCGAAAGCCCGCTGCTCGCTCTCCAACTCCAGGACGAACGCCTTGGAAAAGTCCAAGTCGTTTTTCTTCTCGAAATGCGCGAGCCGCGCCAGGGAATCATTGGCCTTGCCGATCTTGAATCGTGGCTCGCTGGCGTGCGGGACGATATAGACGTTCATTTCTCTCTCCTCTACAGGCTTATTCCCCGGGGCGCTTCCCGCTCCGGCTTCGCTCCGATGAACTTCAGATACCGATCCCGCTGCGCGGGCGTCCGGAAGTTCGCGACATTGTCTCCGTCGCGAAACACGCCGTAGGGGTGGCTCTCGATCTCGGAGGGCTTCGCCTCGATCTTTCCGAGGTGATAGGACGAGTGGCGCCACACCTCGCGGCCGGCGACCTCCAATTTGACGACGCAATGGTCGAGGATCCCGGGGCCCCCGGTGGAGCGGGCCGTCGGGATCACCAGCGGGATCTTGATCTGGCCCGTCGAGCGGCCGATCGTCCCCCGGACGTCATGCTCCTCGAGCCAGTCCTTTCCGGTCGCGGGATCGCCGTAATAGAGGCGCACCCGATCGCCGCGCTCGCGGGCGGTCTCGAGCCAGTCGACGACGGCCTTGGGCGTCTCCTCGTGGTAGCAGGTCCCGGAGGCGTGCCTCCGATAGCGGACCTCGCCGTGGGCGTGCCTGTGAACGACGATGTCGGATTGCTGCTGCATTTCGGCCTCCTTCTTGTTGTTGTTTTCGGCCTCCAATTTCCAAGGATGGAAATGCGGCTACATCTGGGGGCCCCCTTGGGCGGGCTTGTCGCGGGCGGGGCCGAGGATTTTCGCCTTGGCGCGGCCGCGCTCGTATTCGATCATGGCCCGCTGCCCGACCTTGGGGACCCGGTCGAGGCGCGAGGCCTCGTGGATGGAGACCCAGCCCTTGCCGCTGTCGACGGCGAGAAATCCCGGGGCCCGCAGCACGGCTTTGCCGAAATGCTTGCTGGCCTTCCAGTCGGGGAAATAGGGCTTCGCCTCCGGAACGGCCTCCTTGGCTTTCTCGGCGAACTGGGCCCGCAGGCGGCGGCGCTCGGCCTCGAGGCCGGCCTCGGCTTGCCCTTTGACCTCGCCGAGGCTCTGCCGGAGAGCGAGATCGTTGAAATCGGTGGGCTCGCCCTCGAGGGAGGCGAACTCCGGGGCGACGATGCCGGCGCCGAGCGCCATCGCGGCCTCATAGGCCTTCTCCATCCCGACGTTCTTCTCGCCGAAGCGGTCGTCGTCGGCCATGAAGGCGAAGAACGAGGCGGGATAGCGCGAAGCCAGGGCTTGCGCGACGGGCAAGAGGTTGCCCGAATCGAAGGCCACCGCCACCGGCAGCCCCGTGGCCTCATGAAGCGAGGCTCCCGTGGCGAACCCTTCGGCGATCAGGAAGTCCTGGCCGTCCCGGATCTCCCCGAGAACGCGCATGCATCCGAGTTTTTTTCCGCCCTTCATGAACAGTTTCTTTCCGCCCTCCGCGGCGGGGATGGTCTGGAGGGTCCAGATCTTCCCGTCGATGTCGGCGGCGGGGATCACCAGGGAATCGCCGTCGATGCGGGCGCCGATGGCCCGGATGCCTTTGCGGTCGAGATAGGGCGTCGAGGCTCCCGCGGGGGGCTCCGGCAGGCGCTCCCAGCGCTGGGCCGCGCGCAGCGCGGTCTCCTCGTGGGTCCGCCGGATCTCGCGCTCGCGCTCCTGGGCGTTGAGATCGGCCTGGGCCTTGAGGGCGGCGCGCTGCTCCGGGCTCATCTCCGCGGCCGGCGCGGACATGGACCAATTCTCCTTGAGCCCCGTCTTGAAATTCTGGATAAAGCCCGCCGGCACGCCGTCGAGGTGGCCGATGTAGGCCCCGTCGAGCGACCCCTTCTTGCCGTCGATGAGCGCCACGCGATGGAGTTTCCCGTCCATCTCCGGAGAGGGCTCGTCGAGGCCGGCTTGCCGAAGGGCGTCGGCGAAGGCCCGCTGGGGGCTTCGCTCTCCCTCGTAGGCCGGCTCTTTGGGCTTCCAGCGCTCGAAGAGCGCCGGATCGGCGCCTTTGGGGGCCATCCACGCCTTGGCGTCGCGGTCGAAGAACGCTCCCAACGCCTTGGCCTCTTCGCGCTCGGAGTAGGGGACCGCCAAGGCGAAGGCGGCCGCCTTGCCCTGGCCGGGCAGCCATTCCCGCAGGGCCTCCATATCAGCCCCGGGCGGAGCGAACCAGGCCTTCTCCTCCTTGTCCCATTTCGCGCCGGCGGCCTTGGCGGCCTCCCGCTGGGGAAAGGGGACTCTGAGCATCGTCGCTTCGGCGGAGGCCATGGCTCTCTCCTGGTCTATCGGGCGGGCATGAAGGTGTTCGCCCTGTAGGGCTTGAGGGACTCCTGAAGCGCCGCGGCGGGGTCGGGGGAGGCGAGGACGCTGTCGTGGACCGCCTTCGCCGCGGCGCGGGCCTCGCCCTTGCAGGCCTCGTCGGCTTCCCCGCAGCCTCGCTGGGAGGCCTCGAGCATAAGCAGGCCCTCGGCGATCTTGGGGTTGGAGAGGACCTTGCGGGCCACGGCCGGGTCCGGAACGAAGGCGAGGCCCCCCGCCGCGACCTCGATGAGCGTCAGGGCGTAGGTGCGCATCCCCTTGGCGACCTCCTCTTTTGTCGGGCCGCGCTTGGGCTCGGCGATCGCTCCGGCCGGAGCGGCCAGCGCGGCGGGGGCCTGCGCGGCCGGCGCCGTCGCCGGGGCCATGGGGGCGAAGGCGGCCGGGGCGGGCTCGGAGGGCCCGGTGGCCCTGCCGGCCAAAAACGCCGCGGCGAGGCCTGCGGCCAAAATGCCGACCACTAGGGCAGTTTTTTTCGAGGGCAGGGCCGGGATCTTGCTCTTGTCGTTCGATTCGCTCATTTTGCGGTTCCTTTCATTTCGCGCGCGCTATCATTATAGCGGAGTTGGTCGAAAAAACTAGCGTCATTCTCGCCGAATAGCGGATTGGGCGGAACGGAGGCCTGGGCGGGCTCGGGCTTGCGGGATTGGGCGAGGAGAGCCGAGGCTTCGCGGAATCCGATCGGCCTGGCCAGCGAAACCCCCTCCGATCGCTCGGCCAGCCAGAATCCGCTCGGGCCGAAGCAGGCGTATCGCTCGGGATCGGCCTCGTCGCGCCAAAACGGGCTCGAGCAGGCCTTCGCCAAGGGCGAGGCTTTCGAGAGGGCGGCCGCCCCGCTGGCGTTGCCGACCCACGCGAGCCCGCGCAGGCGGCCCGGATACGAGGAGGCCCGGTAGAACCCCGCCGAAGACGAGCGCTTCGCGGCCTCGGGAAGGCCGCCTTCCCGGATCTCCGAAATCATCTTTTTGGGGCTCGTCTTCGCGCGGGCCATCTCCTGCTTGGCGACATAGGCGGGCTTGAGGTCGAGCACGAGCGGATCCCCGGATCTCTCGGCTTTGGCGATCAGGGCCACATGCCACGGGTTCTCGCGGGAGCGCGGCGGCAGCAGGGCGATGCGCATGCGGGCCTCCGGGAACCCCGCGTCCCGCAGGAGAAGGTATTTGGCCATCGCGAAATCCTTGCAGACGCCGCCGCGGCCGAAGAGCCGCGAGGGCGGCATATACGCCCCGTCCGTCCCGTCCACATACGGGACGGCGTTGATGAGGGCGTTCGCCTCGCGGAGCATCGCTTTCTCTCCGCCGGCCTCCCGGGCCTGGCGGACCCTGCCCACCAGATCCTCCCAGCCCGCCGGCTGCTCGGCCTCGTGGGCGGCGATGGCCGCGCGGATCTTCGCTAGGCGGCCGTCGGAATCGGCTTGCCGAAGTTTGGCCGAGAAGGATTTCCCCGCCGCGGCCCCGAACGTCTCCCAAGCCGCTTTTCCCTCGACATGCAGCGGCGCCGGCGCCGCGGGGGCGGGGGCGGGCGAGAGGGCCAGGAGAAGGCCCAGCAGAGCCGCCGCGGCCCTCACAATCCACGCCGCGAGGGTCTCTTGCCCTCCAAGGCCGGCCCCAGCGCCTCTGCGAAAAGTTCGGCCTCGGTCGCCGCGCGGAGAACGTCCGCCGTCTCGTTGTGGCCCTCGTCTTCCGCCAGGCCCAGCGCGGTTTCCTTCTCGTCGTTCAGCGCGAGAGGGTCCGCCCCCATCTCCAGCAGCGCCGCGACGGCGAGCACGTTGTCGGCTTCGGCGGCGTAATGCAGCGGGGTGTTTCCCTGGCTGTCGCGGACGAGGGGGTCCGCGCCGGCCTCGCGCAGAATGCGCAGAGCCGCGGGGCCGGAAAAGTAGGCCGCCAGGTGCATCGGGGCGATCCCGCGATGGGCCTTGCGGGAAGGGTCCGCGCCGAGCGCGGCGAGCAGGGCTAGGCAGTCCAAGTGCCCCCCGGCGGCGGCCTCGTGCAGGGGGGAGTTGCCCTCGAGCCCGAGCGCGTCCATGTCCGCCCCGTGGTCCGCCAAGGCGATGAGCGCCTCGGCCTTGCCGTGGAGCGCGGCCCGGTGGGCCGGCGTCATCCCCTCGTCGTCGCGGCGGCGGAGGTCGGCCCCCAGTTTGGCCAGCGCGCAGAGAGCGTCCAGATCGCCTCGCTCCGCGGCCAGATGCGCCGGCGTCGCGCCGGCGTCGTCGCGGGCGCCCAGGTCGGCGCCGGCCCGGGCGAGCAGGGAAATGGTCTCCGGGGCGGAGGCGTAATGGATCGGGCAGCGCCCGCGCGCGTCCCGCAGGCCCCAATCGGGGCGGGCGGGCTCGAGCGCCCGGAACAGCCGCCGGGCGGACTCGGGCGGGAGGCCGGCGGCTTGCGCCAGGCGATGGATGGGGGAGCGGCCGGCCTCATCCTGAAGATCGGGGCTGGCCCCGAATTCGATCAGCAGCCGGGCGGCCTCGGCGTGGCCGTGGGCGCACGCCAGCGCCAGGGCCGTCTCGCGCCGCTCGTTGGCGGCGTCGATGTTCGCGCCGGATCGGAGATATGCGGGAATTTGCTGGGCTCTGCCGCTGGAGCAGACCGCGCGCAGGCGCGCGTCGAGCGGAGCGGAACTGATCGCGGCTTGCGGCATGCGGCCCCCTATTTTTTGTTGTCGTTGGAGTTCTTGTTTCGCCGATGCCGAGAAATCTAATATAAATATAGCGCTTTCGCAAGCGCCCAAGCGCGCCGCTGATCGGGCGGCCTATCGCCGGAGGTCCGGAGCGGGCGAGAGGGGGGCCTGGGCGGCTTCCCGCTCGAGGAGAGCGCGCGCCAGGCGCGGGCGGGAGGCGAGGGGGGCCGTGTCGGCGGGGAGGGAGCCGGAGGCGTCGAGCGCCGACAGGTCGGCGCCCGAGGAGAGCAGGTCGGGGAGCGCCTCGGGGCGGGCGACGTGCAGGGGGGTCTTGCCACCCGGGCCCCGGGCGTTGGGGTCCGCCCCCGCCGCCAGCAGCGCCCGGCACAGGGCGGCCTCTCCGGCTTCGGCGGCGAAGTGGAGCGCGGCGCGGCCGGAGCGGTCCTGGGCGGCCGGGCTCGCGCCGGCGGCGAGCAGGCGCTGGGCGGATTCGAGATCGGCGCGGGAGGCGGCGATGAGCAGGGGGGCGGCGAGGCCCGGCGCGAAATCGGGGTCGGCGCCGGCCTCGATCAGCGCCTGGATGCATTCGGGCTGGCCCTCGAGGGCGGCGACCCCCAGCGGGGACAATCCGCCGAAATCGGCGTCGGGGTTCGCCCCGAGCCTCGACAGTTCCGAGACGGCTTCGGGCCGTCCCGCGCGGATCGCGGCGATTAGCCTGGATTCGAGAATGCTCATTTCCTGTCTCCTTTCCGATGGGCGGCCAGAGGGCCGCTGGCGGGCCCTCGCCCGCGCGCTATAATTATCCCATAAATGATGGGCGCGCGCTTCGGCCGGCCGCCCCCCGCGGCAGAATACCAAGAAAGGCGAGCATGGCTTCTTTGAAAACCTCCGTTCCCACTGGGCACGCCCTCTCCGCGCCGGACATCGAGGCGTCCGCCCGGCGCTTCTATGTCGCCTTCGTGGCCAAGGCCGAAGGCGGATTCGTCTACCGCTGGGCGAGCGTCTCGGCCCAAACGCCCGGCGGGGCGTTGCGGATCGCCCGCGTCTCCCATCCGGACTGCGCCGGATTCCATATCGTCGGATCGCCCGCGTCTTTGCCTCCGAGCGCCCATATGGCGCGATCGGGCGGAGAGATCGCGCTGCGGGGCGCGGGGATGGGGGCCGTCCCGGAGCCGCGGCGGAGGGCCTCCGACTTCTCGATGGCTTGCTGCTAGGCCGGCCTTGCGGGCGCCGGCCTTCAGGCTCCGGCGCGCATTCTCTCCTCCATCTGGCGCAGCAGGGAGACGACGAGCGTGCTGCGCGCCTGGAACTTGCTGTGAAGCACCTTTCTCGCTTGCCTATGGTCCCCGTCGCAGGCGCACTGGGCCACCTCCCCGGCGGTTCGGTGGAAGGCGGCGTGCGCCCGGCGGAGGTCCTCGAAGGCGGCGAGGCCGCTGAAATGCTCCGTCCCGTCCGAATAGATCCATTTCCCCAGCGGGCACCTGTCGTCGGCGCCGACGACGGCCGGCTCGATCCGCTCGGTCGCGTTCCCGTCGACGAGATCGGTCAGGCGCGCTTTCCAGGCCTTGTGCGCCGCGATCCACGCCTCGAAGTCGGTGTTTTCCCGAATCTCGTCCTGCTTGCTTTTCCCGAGGCCGAAGAACCCGGCCATGGCCCCCAGAAATCCCATGCTTCCCTCCTGTTGTCTTCGGGGTTTGGCGCGGTCGCGCTGATATTTCTATAGCGCTTTAGTTCTTGGGGGGAAAGCGCCGTCGGGCGGCTGGCGGGGCCTTGTTTCATTCTGCGCCGTTTTGTTTCTTCAAAACAGAACATGCACACATTTCGGCCTGTGGAATCAAAGGGTTGCAAAATGTGTGCGCGGAGGCGTTTTGGCGATGCACACATTCATGCACACATAAAACAACGTAAAATCATATAGATAGTGTGTTTTTTCGCTGCGTGTGTCGTGTGTGCGCGGAAATTCGCGGTCTCCAGGGAAGAGAGAAAAGCGGTGTGTCTCTATGAATCAATACTTAAATAAATAATAGAAAAAAAGCACGCGAAAATTGTGACTTATAAATTCTTAAGAAATCGCGCACACGCGACACACATTTCCAAAAAACCAAAAAATCCTTTTCCCCTGAAACTCCCAAACAGCGCGCACACACGACACACACCGCGCTAAAATCTCCGGATCCCGCATGGATAAAGGGCTAAGCGCGTATCTCGATTGTGTGCATTTCTGATTTTCGAAAAAGCACACACCCTTCCGAAATCCCGGAGACCCGCATGGATAAAGGGCTAGGTGTGTGCGCGTCCTTTTTCTGCTGGAGCGCTTTAGTGTTTTCCGGCTTGCTTTTCTCGCCGGCGGTCGGTGGGGAGGCCCATAGCGCTTGATTTTTGCCGCCACAAAGCGCTATATTTATGGCACTTCAACAGGAGAACCCCATGGCCTTCTCGCCTTTCGCTCCGAAACCGGCTCCGCGCCCAGCCAACCCGCGGGCCGAACTCCTCACAGTCGCCGAGATGGAGCGGCAGGCGAGCCTTCGCCGATCCCTCCTTTCCCGCGCGAGCCCCGCGGCCGTCGTGGCGGCCAATCGGCTCTGGGCTCGGGGGCGGTGGCTCTACGAGCCCGCGAGCCGCTCGGAGTTCGAGGCGGTTTTCGGGGCGGGGGATCTTCATGAGAAGCCTTGAGGTCAGCCTGCTCGGCGATGGGGAGGAGCGGGACATCGATTCCCTGTTCGAGGCGTTTTTTTCTGGGGACGCGAATCGGGCCGACCGAATCATCGTCGAGCGGGAGATCGACGTCGCCTTGGTCGACGCGGAGCGGATCGTCGCCCGGCGGCCCAAGACGCTGCTTTCGCTGGCGCTGGAGAGCCGGGATGAGGCGCTGCTCGACGTTCTGCTGCTTCGGTCGCCCCTGCTCAAGAGCGTGGATCCTGACGCGATCGGGGGGCACCTTTTGGCCGAGGCTTGCCGCCTCGGCGCGGGGTGGCACCTTTTGTCCAAGGCATGGAGGCTTTGCCAAAACCCGGCGGCCGTGGGGCCTTGGGGGCCGGAAGGCGCCGAGGCCTCCGCGTTGGGCATCGCGATCCTCGAGTCGCGTCCCGCGGCGGCGCGCTTTCTGCTCGAGCGCGGGGCGGACCCTGGCGCGGCCGCGTTCGGCGGGGAGTCCGGGCGGGATCTCGCGGCCCGCGTCAGCCGGGAGAGGCCCGGGGCGGACTCGGGCGATGTCCTCGATCTTCTGGGGGAGGCCGATGGCCTGCGGGGGCAATGGGAGGAGCGGTCGCGCGCGGCGGACGAGGCGCTGCTGATCGCCTTGGCCTGCCGCGACGGCGCGGCCGCCGCGATCGCCTTCGGGCGCGGCGCGGTTTTCCGCTGGGGGGACTACTCCCGGGAGGGCGGGGGCGTGGAAGGCATGTCGGCCGGGAGCGAGGCGGAGGCGCTGCTCGCCTTGGCGCTGGACGCCCGCGACGCGGAGATCGCGAAACTGATCTTCCTCAATTCGAAAATCACCCGGCCGGAACTCTTTGAGCGCGCGCTGCGCCGCAAGGCCGGGCTCGCCATTTTCCGGATGGCGGCGGGATTCATGGACATGGGGGTCGAGGAGAGGTCCGACGAGACTGGGAGGACGCTGCTGCATCGCGCCGCCCTCGCCGGGGACGCGGAGGCCTGCCAGGCGCTTTTGGAGGCGGGGGCGGATCCGGAGGCGAGGACCGGGTGGAAGCGCGCTCCGGCCGACATCGCCCGCGAAAGCGGGGATCCGGCCCTCCTGGCCGCGTTCAGCCTGGGCGGCGGGGGCGAGAAGGCGGGCGAGGCCCAGGTCCGCGTCGTTTCCCAGGAGGCGATCGCGGCGCTGGTTCGCCGGGCCCGCGATCTCGAGGGCGACTCGAAAAAGACCATGGCCAAGATCGCGGAGCATCTCAAGTCCGCCGGCGGCGAGCGGGCCGCGGCGGCCGTCCCGGAGCCGGGCGCGATTCTGGCGCTCGCGGAGCGGTTCCCGGTTTTCCGGGAGGCCATCGAGGATATCGCCGCCCAGGCGAGCCTTCTCCGGAGGGCCGGGGAGCGCGAGGGCCGGGCCCTGCCGCTGAAGATCCCCAATCTGCTGCTGCTGGGCAAGCCCGGCATCGGCAAAACCCATTTCCTGCGCACGCTCGCCGCCGCCTGCGGGTCCCCCTTCGAGCAGATCCAGATGAGTTCGGCCTCCGCCGGCTTCGTGCTCTCCGGGATGGATCCTGGCTGGTCGCAGGCCCGCCCGGGGAAGGTCTTCTCGATCCTCGCGCTCGGGCCCTGCGCGAACCCCATCGTCCTCCTCGACGAGATCGACAAAGCCAGCGGATCGGGGCAGTTCCCTGTCGACGGGCCTCTCTTCTCCCTGCTCGAGCGCGAGACCGCGCGCGAATGGCGCGACGAGTTCGCCGACATCCCCGTCGACGCGAGCCTGATGAGTTTCATCGCCAGCGCCAACAGCCTAGAGGGCATGCACGAGGCGATCGTCTCCCGCTTCCAGGTCTACGAAATTCCGGACCCCGACGCCGACGAGGCGCTCCAGATCGCCCGCTCGGTCTACCGCGGGGCCCTCGAGGGGGCCGCGTGGGGGCCGCTCTTCGAGCGGGAGCCCTCCGCCGAGGTCCTGGAGATCCTCGCCGCCATGAGCCCGAGGACGGCGCGCCAAGCCCTGATGAAGGCCTTCGGGGCGGCGAGCCTTCGGGGCAAATCCTCCTTGGGGCCAGAGGATTTCCGGGCCGGGCGCAAGCCCGCCTCCAGGGGCATCGGCTTCCACTCGTGAGGCGCGCCGCCGCGCCGACAGGCGCTACAAAGATATGGCTTTTCGCTCAAAAAACATAATTGGATGCGATAGATGGCCTTCCGTCTGAGAAATAGCAAACGCGTTTGACATTTGCGCATCGCGGTGGGAGGTTGGCATCAAGGATCCGCGCTGGGCGGGCCGAACGAATACGAATAAGGAGAAAAGAATGGAAGCCTTGGCCATGGCGACAAAAAGCAAACCCGACCCAAGATTCGCGCTCGAGAGCCTGGAGTTCCCCCTCATCGCCCGAGCCAGAAACCTTGGTCTGGATCTGGAGTCCCTCTCGGGGGATATGGGGCTGCAAATGGCTCTGCGAGACGCGCTGGCCCGGGAGGCCGAGGGGCCGCGCGCCGCGTCCCCGGAGCGGGGCGGGAAGGTCTCGGAGGTGCTGCGCAGGGCGGGCCTCGGAAAGCCCGAGCCGAGCCCGAGTTATGACGCGGAGGCGTCGATCCTGTTCGCGTCGATCCTCGGGGCGCTCGTCGGCATGGGGGCGATCACGCTCGCACACAAGGCCATGGCCCACGCCGCCTGGATCGCGCTGGAGAATCGGGAGGCGTTCGACGACCTTTGGGAGGCTGTCATGCGGCGCAAGTCTCGCGCGGATTCCCCCCTGCGGGCGCATCTCGCGCTGCTCGCTTCGGATCCGCAGGGCGAGCAGATCCGCAGGGAGGCAGAGCGGATGGCTCGGCTCGGGGTCGAGCGCGGCGGGGCGGCGCTCGCCTACGGGCGATTGGGGTCGAGCAAGCGGCGCTAGGCCGATACATTTTTGCTGACAGGCGCGCGTTATCTCCTGCCGACAAAAATGCATGCCGGCGGTTGCGGCGGGCGGGGAGAAGGCGAAATCCAAACTTGCGTGCTCCTCCTGCGGAATCCAGGTCGGCTACAACGTCGCGAAGTTCTGCTGGTTCAACAAGGCCAAGTTCGGCGGCAACGTCTACTGCATGGATTGCCAAAAGAAGGTTTAGCCGCCCCCATCGATCTATTGCCGTGTTGCGTTTTTTTCGTTTTTATGATCCAATAACGAAACGAATAAAAGGAGAGCAAGATGATCGCATCCGCCCACGACAAATCCAATGCCGACCTGCTGACAAACGTAGCCCGCCATCTCGCATCTCGTATCAACAAGCCCAAAAAGAGTGTCGAAGCAAAATCGCTTTTGGCCGCTCTACATGCCTTGCTCGATGGCGCTGACTCCGAATCGCGAGAGGCCCGTCTCGATTTGCAGATGCATATCGCGCAAGTGGCCGAGCGTCTGGTTGCCGGCCTTCCCGCTGCTGAGAGCGACCCGATGCTGAGCACAGAAGAGGCGGCCAAAATGATGGGTTGCAGCCGACCTTATGTCGCGATGCTTATCGACCAGGACCAACTTCCCGGGTCGACAAAGACGGCGGGAGGGCACCGCAAAGTCCCCAAATCTTCTGTGAAGGCGTGGATCGAATCCCACAAGGTGAGCGGTTCGACCGATTACCGAGCGGCCGCGCGCGCGGCGGGGATGTATGACATCCCTGAAAGATCCTATGTGAAGGCGGCGAAGCGAGGCAAGCGCGAGCATGCCTGATCACCCCCTTTCCCCAGGGGGAGCCACGCTAGCCGTTTTGGACACTTGCGTTCTGCTTCCGCCGCGCCTGTCTGATGTGCTGTTCGATTTGCATTTAGAGGGCCTCTATTCGCCTTATTGGACCAAAGACATTGAAGCGGAGTTTTTGAGGAACTGGAGTGCGGCAGTGAAAAACGCTCCAGCCGGCAGCGACGAAAGACGGCTCGCATGCTTCCGCGCGGCGACAGGGAACGCGCATGAGGTTTTTGGATACGACAAGCCGAAATACGCCAAGATGCTTCCGGCAAAAGTCGATTCCGGAGATGCTCATGTCATCTCCGCCGCTCTGGTGTTGCGCGAAGCCTCGGAAGCCGGGATAGACAAAGTTGTGGTCGTGACCAGCAACATCAGCCATATGCCCCCCAAATTGTCGGGGAGATTGGCGTCGAGGTGATGCGGCCCGGCGCTTTCATCGACAAATTGTGTGCTGTCGATCCTGATCGTGTGGAAGCGGCGCTCCTGCGCACAGTTAATGACTTGAAAAACCCTCCGTATACTCGGGCTCAACTCTTGGGAACGCTGAAACTCCATCACGCTGCGGGGACAGTGAAGATGTTCTCCAAACGTTGGGGCGTAAGCCCAGATATGGCACAGGAAGGCCCCAGACGCTAATCTAGCCGCCTCGCCCGCCGGATCCGCCCAATTCCGGGAAGAGGAAATCGACCAGCGCGTCGAACCGGATATCGGGTTCGTATTCCGGGCTGTTGGCGGCCAGCATCGGCTTGTATTCCTCCGCTTTCTTGCGCCACTTCCCCTCCCGGTCCTCACGCCGGATCTGCTCGGCCCGCCCGTAGACGGCGAGAGCGCGCCGGAAGGCCCTCAGCAAATCTGGATGGCCTCCGGCGACCCGATGGGCGACTTCTATCAATTTCCGGAAACGCCAGCCGACTACTTGGCCCTCCCGAGCGGAGTAGAGGGCGTTGAGCAGATGGCCTGGCCCTCCGCCGCGATTGGGCTCGCTGGGCAGGGAAATCCCCCGCTTCCGGAAAAGATCCCGAAGACGCTCCCACGCGTCCGCGTCGTAGGGGTCCCCCGTTTTTCGGGAAAGCCAGAACGCCTCGAACTCCCTCCGTAGGCGATGGTCCTCCGATTCGGGAAGAAGAGCCTCGGCCTCGCGATCGTAGTCGTAGAGGAAGACCCGCTGCCGCTCGCGGTCGATCGCCATCTCCCCGAAGTCCGCGAGGCGTCCGCCCCCGCGAGTCTCGATCTTCCCATTCTCGAGGAAGGGCTCGGCCCAACGGCAATCGAGAATGAGGCCTCCGGCCTCCCGGGAAGCCTTGAGCGTCCCCTCGCTGGCGAGGAAAAGGTTGCGATTGTTGCTGTAGAAGATGTCCTCCTGCGTGAGGCGGGCCCGGTCGCCGTCGAAGGTCTTGAAGATCCAGACCAGCAGGCCGCCTTCCTTCTGGTAGAAAGACCGGCGCTCGGCGATCACCCGCAGGAAGGTCGTGGATAGTTGAATCTCGAAGGCGACGGGGATCCCCTCATAAAGCGCCTGGACATCGGGACGGCGCCAAGCCGCCCGGTCCTGCCCCTTGAGGACCGCCTCGACCTTCACTTCGGAGAATCGCCGATCGCAGCGCAGGCTCTCGGCGATGATCTCCTTCATGCGGATGTGCGCCTGGCTCTCCTTGGCCCCGTTGTATTTGCGGGCGTTGATCTCCTGCTCGCTCATCTCGCCGCGCGTGCGGGCCGGACAGCGGCCGTCCTCCAGGTCGTGGCGGAAGAAGAAGCGGCGCTTCTCCTTTTGTGAGACGAGATAGACCGGAACCCCGCAGAGCGGGCAGGCGTAGAGGGGAGAGCCTTCGGCGATGGATTGGCGCAGCGCCATCCGAAGATTCATGGCTTTGCCGTAGTCGGATCCGATGGCCTCGTTGGCAGGGATCAGATCGCCCGTCTCCAGGTTTAGGACCTCGGCGATCTCGGGATCTTGGACTGCCAGGGATGTTTCGCTCTCGGTCATTGCGAGAGGATAGGGCAATTCTTATAGGCTAGAAAATCGGGGAGACGCAGTCTCCCCGAGAGTCGCTCCCAGCGGAAGGCTTATGATCAAGGATCAGATTTTTTCGGCTGTTGGGCTTCGATGACGACAAGTTTGATGTTTCTCATGAAAAGACTATCAGGCTTGTCACGCTCATCCATGGCCGTTTTGAGTTCCACAATCTGGCCTTTAATATCTGTCTTAAGGTCGGTAATCTGGCTTTTGACTTCACCTTGCCCGGATTCCAATTTTGCTAGTCGCTCTCCCCAGCCAAACACTCCCGTCGCTGCCGGGATGACGATAGTGGCAATCGCGATCAATCCTGTGGCGATAGCCGTCAACTTATTCCATTTATCAGCGGGCGGTTTGCTTGCATGCGACCCGTTGATCGCTTTCAAAAGCAGATCGAATTGCTCGTTGGTCATTTCGATGGCCTCCTCTTTTCGGGCTTCTTGTTGGTCGACGCTTTCAGCGGTTGCAGTCTGCTTGACTCCTAGGATTCCCTGCTGATTGCGCGGACTAGATAAACCGAAGGGGGATTGGTGGAAATCATAAGGATCGTGTATGCATTCGGACTTGCGAATTTCACTAGATTTCCCGAGAACATCCCGGATATTTGGGTCCGCCATCGCTCCCCCTTATTCTTCTTGTAATGCGATATATAAATATCACTTAAACAATCGCGCGCGGAGCGGGAAAGAGCAACTCTCCGGCGGTCCGGCAGACGGATGGCGAATGGAAAACGAAGTAATACGGATTGCTGCTGGGTTGAGCGATCTGCCATGACGCCCTCCTTATTGTTGTTATGGGCCGGCTCTTCGGCGGGATGCCGGGGATCCACGCGGTCCCCGGCGGGTGGTCAACTACATAGCGCTGCTGGTGCTGCGGTTTTCGAAAGGTTCAACACTTTTTGTTAACGGCTAGCCAAGAGCGGGCCTTGTTTTTCGCTGCGGGGATTACTTGATCTCGACAACCGCTTCGAGAAAATCCTTCTTCCCGGTGTTCTCCGTGTAGTCGAGGCGCACCTTCGCTCCGGGCTTGACGGGCCCGAGGTTCACGGAGAGGTAGGGGTTCTTGGAGACGCCGCCGCTCCAGAACTGCTCGGAGACGACTTTCCCGTCGACGGAGATCGTCACATGGCTGATGTATTTGGCCGGGATCGGGGCGCCCGCCTTGTCTTTGCCCATGCCGTTCTCCATGCCGTGGCTGATGACGCCCTTCATCTGCACAAAGCCGTCGCCGGCGTCGCTGAAGCGCATCTTTCCGGTCGCGGCGGAGGCCGAGGACGCCACCGCGGCGAGAGCGAGCGCGAGGATGATTTTTTTCATGTCTTTCTCCTTGTTCCTTGTCGTGGTTTTGAGGTTCCTGCTTGTCTTTCCGATTAGCCGCCGCATCCGCCGATCGTCACCTTGATGTTCTTGGCGGCGCCGTAAACCTTCCCGTCGGCGCCGATCGCGATGGCGCGCACGTCTCCGGACTCTTTCAGGCGCACGCGGGTCTCGATGATCCCGCGCGCCTGCGCGGCGTCGAAGACGGCGATCAGCGGGGTCGGGTTCTTGTCGGCGACGAGCAGGACTCGGGTCGCTCCGATCGAGGGGTCGACATCGATCTTCAGCGGAACGACGATCGCGTTCTCGGCGATGTCCGGTCCGGAGATGGAGATCCCTTTTTGGATCATCGATCCCTTGTCGATTTTCGCGGCGGCGAACAGGTCGTCGGTTTTCTTCGCCTCGAAGAGCGGCTTGACGCTCTCGAGGCCTTCGGCCATGGCGGGCGCGGAGAGCGCCGAGAAAGCCGCCATGACGGCGAGGGCGAGAGTTTTCTTGAACATGTTTTCCTCCTTGTTTGTCGTGTCTTGTCGTTGTCTTAGCGAGGACAATCCCCGCAAAGCACAATATATATAGCGCTCAAGAACCAGGAGATCAATAGGCGAGGCGAAGAAACGCGGGGAAGGCGACGAGCGGCTAGTCCGCCGTAGATTCCGTGGCGGGCGAGGCGCGGGGCTTGGCTCGTTTTCGGCGCTCGGCGCGGTCGAGATCCTCGAGGGCGGCGATCGTCTCGGGGGGGAGCCCCGCGTGGCGGGCGGCGCAGATCTCGGCATTCTCTTGGAGGGCGCCGGCGAGCGCGCGGATGGCCTGCCCCCGCTTGGGCGTCTGGCCAGAGATCTCCCAGAGTTTGAAGGCCGCCTTGGCGTGGAGCAGCAGCGAAGGGCAGCGCTCGTAGGCCTCTCGCCAGGCCTCCGGGAGGGGCGCGAGGATCGCGCGGTAGGCTTCGGCGTCCCCCAGCAAGTCGGCGATCAGGCCGGAGTGGGCGCGGATCCCCTCGAGAAAGAGATCGGCTCGCCCCAGGTCCATCGGGCGGCGCTCGCGCGAGAAGAACAGGCGGGGGGCGGGGGAAAGCGTCCCGTCCGGCAGCATGGCGTCGAAGGCCGCCACCCGCGCTTCGCCGAGCGTCTCCCAGGTGTCCGTCAGCGCCAGGCGCCACGCGCCGTCCTCCCCTTGCGAGAGGACGGCGTGCCCGGGGCCGACAATCGGCGGGAGCGGGCGGCATCCGGGGAGGCGCGGGGGCATCCCTATTTTTTCGCCTTCTTGCCCTTGGGGGCGTTCACGGCGGACTTGAAGGCGGATCCGGCGGAGAATTTGGGGACGATCGCCGCGGCGATCTGGAGCGTCTCTCCGGTCCGGGGGTTGCGCCCCTCCCGCGCCGCGCGGGAGGACGACCCGAAAGACCCGAATCCGATGAGCGAGACGGAGCCGCCCGCGGCGACGGCCTCGACGATCGCGGAGGTCGCCGCGTCGAGGGCCCGGCCGGCGGCGGCCTGGGAGAGGTCCGCTTTCTGGGCGATCGCGGCGATGAGTTCGGATTTGTTCATGTCGTCTCCTGGGGCCTTGTCGGAAGGCCCCATTCTGCCCGCAAAGCGGATGGCGCGCCATAGTTCTCGCGCCCCCAAAGCGAAGGCCGCCCGCAGGCGGCCTCGCCCGGCGCGGAGCGCCTCACTTGCGGAAGACGCCCGCCCTCATCGGAGTCCCGTTGGAGATGTAGGTGTGGAAATACTCCAGATTGTTGAACTCCTCGGATCCGATCTTCGCGTCGGGAGCCTGGATCTGCTGCTGGCAGCGCTGATAGCGGCGCTGAAGCGTCCACAATTCGACCTCGCCATCCTTGTTGGGCCGGAAGGCCGGCCAATGGGAGGCCTGGCCGATGGCCGGCGAGAGCGTCTCCGAGCGCAGGACCATCCCGGAGGCTCCGATATGGCAACTCGCGCAGGCGAAGCCGAGTTTCCCCTGGCGGGTGTAGAAGGAGTCCTTGCCCTTGCTGAACGCCTCGTGGGCGGCCTTCGACTCGGGGGCCTTCACGGCGACCCTCTGCCCGTCGGAGAGCGATCGGACGTAGAGCATGAGCGGCCAAAACGCCTTCTTGTCGTCGTAGGCGTAGGGGGCCTCGCCGTTCGCCTCGCGGCAGGCGTTCACCTCCATCTCCAGCGTGACGACTTTCTTGGAGGCCTCGTCGAATCGCGGATATCCCGCGGCGACCCCCCGCCCTCCTTTGGGGAGGCACTGGGCATAGGTCTTCCCGCTCTTGAGCGGCGCCTCGAATAGCCGCCGGCCCTCATCCCACGCCTTCTTGTGCTCCGCTGGGCGATCGAAGTCGTCCTCGAATCGGCCCATCCAAAATCCGTAGGTCTCTTGGGAGTCCCGGTCGAGGGCGATGGCGCCGTTGGCGTAGTCGTCGGGCGTCAGCGAAGGGAACTTCTGCTTGAATTCCTTCTGAATGCACGACAAATGCTTTTGGGCGGTGCCATCCCCGACGCAGGGATTGACGCTCTTGGCCTCTTGCGCGGAGGCGGGGGCGGCGAGGAAAGACGCCATGATGGCGGCGAAGGCGATTGTTCTCATGGGCGATCTCCTGGATCAGAGGGAGTGGATGTAGTCGACGAGCAGGTCGATCTCGGATTGCGTGAGGATCGAATTGCGGCCGTAAGGGGGCATCATCGTCTTGGGATTCTTGCGCGCGGCGTCCTCGATTTGGCTCTTGAGGGCCGCTCGGTCCGGGAAGCGGGCTTTCATCGCGATCAGGGGCGGCGCGATGTTTCCGGCCGGAACCGCGTCGGAGACGGACGGCATCGCGTGGCAGGCCAGGCAATTGCCCTTTTTGCCGCTGAAGGCGAGTTCTTTTCCGGTCATGGGCTTCTCCGGAGCCTTGGCCGCGGCGGCTTTCGGGGCCTCCTTCGCGGGGGCGGCGGCTTGCGGGGGCGGGGCGCTTTGGGTGGCGCATCCGGCGGCGAGCGCCAGCAGGGACGCGGCGATCAGGGTTCTTTTCATGGCGGGGGGTCCTTTTGGTTTGGTTGGCGGAATCGGAGGCGGCGGCTTCCAGGGATGGAAATCAGCGCACGACCCGGGAGTAGCCGTTCGCGAACACCACTTGCACGCGCTCATTGACCTGGAATCCCTCGCCCTGATCCTCTTGGATCACGACATACTTGCTGCCGCGCTCGGCTTCGACGGAGATCTCCACGCCGGGCTTTTGTCCGGCGGAACTTCCGAGATAGTGCCCCGCGGCTCCGCCGGCGAGCGCGCCGCCGACCGTCGCGAGGGTCTTCGCGGCTCCGCTGCCGATCGCGTTGCCGGCGACGCCCCCGACGAGAGCCCCCGCGAGCGCGTATCCGCCTTTGGAATCGCGCGTGATGGTGACTTTGCGCACCGAGAGAATCTTCCCGTTGACGGAATTCTGAAGATCATACGTTCTCGATTCCGACACGGCCGGGCCGTAGGACGGCTGCGAGGCGCACCCGGCGAGGGCGGCGGATGCCAGGATGGCGGCGATGGCGATTTTTCTCATGTCTGTCTCTCTCCTGCGAAAGCCGCGGGCGCGGCTGGGTTGGTTTGTCTCCCGCCGTTTGGCGGGATCCTTGCGGCTCCCGTTGCCAAATCGGCGAAAGTGCGATAAATATAGCGCTCAAGAACCAGGAGATCAATAGGCGAGGCGAAGAAACGCGGGGAAGGCGACGAGCGGCTAGTCCGCCGTAGATTCCGTGGCGGGCGAGGCGCGGGGCTTGGCTCGTTTTCGGCGCTCGGCGCGGTCGAGATCCTCGAGGGCGGCGATCGTCTCGGGGGGGAGCCCCGCGTGGCGGGCGGCGCGGGGGCGGCGCTCGCCATCCTTTGCCCGGCGGGCGGGTCCGCCGACGAGGCGATCGAGGAGGCGGGGAGTCTGCGGGATAAGGGGCGGCGGGCGTTTTTGGCCCGATAGGCTCCCCGAAATTGATCGACTCGCAGAGGCGATCAATCTCCTCGGGCGACAACGGGCGGAGCCGCCCTCCGTCGGAGGCGATCTCGGATTCGGGGCCCGGGCTTTTTGCCCCTTCGCGGGCCCAGCGGCGCAGGGCGGCCAAAATCGTGGCGGTCTCTCGTTCTCCCATTCGGTTCTCCTTGTCGCGGCGAGGCCTTTGGCGCTATCAGCCTATCGCGCTCGCCGCTGGATGTCTGTCCGTCCGTCGGGAACCCCGTCTAGGCCTTTGACATTTGGATCTGGGCGCTGGATATTGAAAACGCGCTATATATAAACCACATTAAAGGAGCCGGCATGAGAAACGAGCGAGGATTCTCCCTGATCGAAATGATGATAGTTGTCGCGATCGCCGCGGCCTTGACCGCCGTCGCGCTGCCGGCCTACCGAACCATAGCGGCCGACATGCACCGCCACGAGGCGATCCAGGCGATGGCCAAGATCCATCAGCGCGAGGGCCTCTATATCACCGCCGCCCGCGAGCACGCCTGGGAGATGGGGGCGGGCGTGGGCGGCATGAATATCGCGCGCGAACTGGAGGGGTGGCGCTGCGGCGCCAAGGCCGACGGGGAGCCGGCGAAGTGCGAGAACAGCCACTTCGAGATCCATCTGGTCCTCGATCCGATCGACAGGCCCGACTATTCCGATCCGGCGGACCCCGACGCCCGCAAGCGGGTCCGCTGGGCGGTCGTGGCCATCCCGAAAGCGGGCGGGTCCAACGCCGGGGGCGACCGCTTCGGGATCGAGGACAACGGGTCGCGCCCGAACTGGGCCGCCGACTCGGCCGGATGGGACTTCTCCGCTTGGGCGCGGACCGGATCCTGGGCGAGCAAGTGATCTAATGCATGGTCGGCCCGTGGCTGGCCATCTCCCCCCCGAGCGTCACGCCGTCGATATGCAATGGCCCTTCCTGAAGGGCCCTTCGGCGGCCGGACCCCAGGATCGGGTGGATGGCCATGGCCTGGCGGTCCCTGGAGTGGATCGCGCACGAGACGGAGTCCAACTTCCCTTCCCGGGTGATCCTCGCCAGCGGGCTCAGCCCATTGGGGAAAAGGGCCGCCTTGTCGAGGATCGAGGCCCACGCCTCGAAGACGACCGCCACGAGGCCGTATCCCTCGGCGAAGGCCTTCCCGACCGCCGCGGGAACCATATGGCGCCCCTGGGCGATGGTCGGCGCCAGGTCCTCCGAGCGCAGGGCCGAGAGGCCCTCGCCTTCCGGCTTGGCCATCCACAGCCGAGGCGAGATCCGCCCGCGGGCCTTCATCTCCTCTTTGAGGGCTTTGGCGAGGGCCTCGTGGAAGGCCAGGAAATCCTCTCTGGAGGGCGCCCCCATGGCTAGATCCCCATGCCGGGGGCTGGCTGGCCGCGCCCTCGGGCGGGGGCGCCGGAGGCGGCGCCGCGGCCGGACCCGTCGTAGCGGATCGCGACGCTGGCGCCGGGCTCGCGCAGGCGCTCGGGCTTGTCGATGGAGGCGATCTCGTGCGCGCTCCACCAGCGGGCCCCGCCCTCGGCCTTGTGCTCGAGGAGGGCGTAGTCCTCGTTGGCGAAGACGGCCTTCCCCGCGAAAGCCTCTTTGCGGTCGGGCCACGCGTAGGCGATGGTGTGCCCGTCCGGGATCTTGCCGAAGAGGTCGAGGTAGTTGCGCTCGCGCTCGGCCTCCCGGGCGCACTCGGCCTCGACCCCCAGCGGGGCTTGGCTGAGGGTCCATCCTGCGGCCCCGATCGCCTCCAGCGCGGAGAGGATCCGCGCGAGCGTCTCGGCGCGGTATTGCTCATAGAGCGCGTCGATCTCCCGGGCCGGGTCGGCCGGGCCCGCGTTGACGTGGGCCGCCGGCGTCGACGGGGGGCCGCCGTAGACGCTCACGCTCTTGCTTTTCTCGTCGACGAAATAGATCCACTCGAGGTCTCCTTGGCGGCCGAGCAGGTCCGCGCAAAGCGCGGCGGCCTCGCAGGAGCCCCCCTCGGAGCCGTCCATCCGGGCCGCGCCGCGCTCGCGCAAGTCCGCGGCGATGTCCCCGGCGTCGCCCTTCTGGAGGGAGGCCGCGATCTCGGCGAGCGCCTCCGAGGGATACCCGTCGCAATGGCGATAGAGCCGAACGGCATAGGGCTGGGCGGATTTCTCTCCGTGGACGTAGATGCAGCTTCGCGTGCTCATGGCCTCTCCTTCGTGTGTCAGCGCCATTTATCTCGCGCTCGGGCCGCGCGGGCGAGCCCGTTCGTCGGCGGGCGCCCTAGAGGCTTCTCGGCGGGCGGGCGCGGCGAGGCGCCGGCGGGGCTGCCGCCCCGCCGAGGGCGAATCTCTGGAGGATCGCGATGGATCGGGCGGCGTCGTCGCGCGGGGCGAACGAGGCCTCGGAGGCGGCCAGCGACAGCGGGGTTCGGCCGTAGGCGTCCGGAATCTCGAGCGCGAGGCCCTTTCGGGCCATGGCGGCGCCGAGCGCATGGCAGGCCGCCGCGTTGGCGAGGTCGGCGGCGGCATGGAGCGGGGTCATTCCGCTCTCGTCGCGCGCCATCAGGTCGGCGCCGGCCTCGATCAGGGCCAGCAGAGGCCCCTCGCGGCCGTCGCGGGCGGCCTCGTGGAGCGGCCTCCCCCCGAAATGGTCGGCGGCCTCGATGTCCGCGCCATGCCCGAGGAGAAGCCGGACGGATTCCCCCTCGCCTCCCTGGGCCGCGAAATGCAAGGGCGTCTTTCCTTGGGCGCCTCGGCCGCGCGGGTCGGCCCCGGCGGCGATGAGCGCGGAGGCGAGGCGGGGGAGCCCGGAGCCGAGCGCGCTCTCCAGGCTCGAGCGCAGGCCGTCCGAGGCGTATGCGGGGCGCCCGCCCGCCTCGATGATCCTCGCGGCGGCCTCCTCGAAGGCGCCTCCGGTGATCGCGGCCATCGCGGCGGCCGCGTCGGCGGGGGCGGGCCCCCATTCGGAGCGGGCGGAGGCGTCGGCTCCGGCCTCGAGGGCCGCGATCGCGGCCGCGGCGTCGCACTCCGAGATCGCTCTCCACAAGGCCCCGTCCGCGCTTTCGCCCATCTCGCCTCCCCTCAGAACAGAAGATCCTTGAAGAGCGGGCCGGCGGAGGCGACGAAGGTGATGATGAGCAGGAGCATCGCGGCGGCGCCGACAGTCCAGTAATACAGCGCGATGCCCGCTCCGGCGAACAGCCCCGCGGCGGCTCCGAGCGCCGGGAAGCGCTTCCCGAGGCGGGCGAGGGCGGGCGCCTTGGAGACCGGAATCAAGGCCAGCGGGATCGTCAGCAGCGCCAGGCAGATCAGGACCATCCGCCAAGGCGACTCCTGGATCGTCGTGGCCAAAAACACCCAAATCGAATTCCCCATGCCCTTGTCTCCCCTCTTCCGCTTCGAATTCTTGAACGATACATTTATAGCGCCAAACGCTTTCGGGCGCAAGCGCGTCTCCCCTAGCGCCCCCAAGAATCCCAAGCCTGCCGGATCCGCCTCGCCGAAAAGACCCTCGCGTATCCGAGGCACTGGGCGAGCATCTCGTCGGACTCGCCGCGCCCGATGAGGTCGGAGGCGTAGGCGTTGCGCAGCGTCTGCGGGCTCAGGCGCCCCCTGGCGGAGACGTCGGCGCCGGATTCCTCGATGAGCCGGGCGACGGCCCGGAACGCGGAGGACTCGCGCAGGGGCTTGCCGCCGGCGCCGGGGAAGAGCGGGCCGGAAGGCGCCGATCCCGCCATCCCGATCCATCGGGCGATCGGCTCGGCCGCCCAGGGCAAAAGCAGCGCGCGGCGCGGGGAAAAGGCGGGCGGGGAGGGGACCGCGACCCATCCGCCCCTCAAGTCCGCGCAATTAACGGAGCAGGCCAGGGCCTCCCCGACCTTGAGCCCGGCCCCCAGAAGCAAGGCGGCCAAGGCCCGGTCGCGGGCGACGAGTGGGCGCAGCCGCGGCGAGACCGGGAGCGGGCCGAGGATCCGGGAGCGGGCCAACTCCTTCTGCTCCTCCGAGAGGAAGGCGGTCGGGCGATTCGGGTCCCCGCCTACGGCGGGCCCGATCCAGCCCTCGGCGGGGTTTCCGATGGCGGGGTCGAGGGAGGCCAGGTGCGAGTAGACCCGCCGCAGCAGCAGCGCGTAGCGCCGGCGCTGCGGGCGATTGAGCCCCGGATCGGCGAAAAGCGGCCCGAGCGCTCAAGCCGGGCACTTAATCTGTTGAAAAAATGAGGCGACCGGCCTAGAATTGGCTT